>Ga0209117_1000169_pt1 | contig 40080 bp, 29 predicted proteins | sample BlaSpr_A8_OM2_M2_FD_187978 | JGI IMG/M metagenome (GOLD analysis project Ga0209117, IMG submission 187978) | Forest soil microbial communities from Thunder Bay, Ontario, Canada - Black Spruce, Ontario site 2_A8_OM2_M2 (SPAdes) (version 2) | ecosystem: Environmental > Terrestrial > Soil > Boreal... | reverse complement strand
GCGCCTGCCGGCGGCAGCTACTACGCTCCTCCGGGCGGGAATTTTGGGGGCAGGAGCGGGACCACAGGAACGGTCACGCGGGGAGGGTTCGGCTCGACCGCATCCGGCCACTCATCAGGCGGCGGCGAATGATACGGTGCGAGACCAAGCCACGTGCGGATTGGGAGAAAAAAGTCGCACAGTATGGCCTCATCTTCCACCACACTGCCGGGCGCCCTTACTGGAATGAGTCGGCTTACTATCGACTTTCAGCGAAACAGGTTGATGACCTCGAAGCATCTACGAACGAATTGCAGAAGATGTGCCTGGCGGCCGGTCAGCACATTATTGACAGCCATCGCTACGCGGACTTGGGTATACCGACCGAGGCGATTCCGCTGATCGAGTGGGCTTGGGATGTCGAGCCGCCGGCCATTTACGGACGAATGGACCTGACGTATGACGGAGTGAATCCCCCAAAGCTCCTTGAGTACAACGCCGATACTCCGACGGGACTGCTCGAAGCTGCGGTGGTCCAGTGGTACTGGAAAGAAGAAGTCTCGCCAAAATCTGACCAGTTCAATTCCATCCACGAACGTCTGGTGGCCAAGTGGACCGACCTTGGCAAGTATCTTGGGGCACCGCCGCTGTATTTCACGCACATCGACGACCCGCAAGGCGAGGACACGATTACTGCGAATTACCTCCGTGACACGGCCGAAGACGCGGGCGTGAAGACCGCGGCAATCAAAATACCGGATATCGGCTGGGACGGCTCGCGATTCGTCGATCTCGACCTTCAACCGATTATGTCGATCTTCAAGTTGTATCCGTGGGAATGGCTGATACACGAGGAGTTCGGCGGTCACGCGCTGGCCACATATAAAGACGTGATGTGGATAGAGCCTATCTGGAAAATGCTGTTGTCGAACAAAGGTATCCTGCCGATCTTGTGGGAGCTGTATCCGGGGCATCGAAACCTGCTGGAAGCACACTTCGACGGGCCGCACGACATGAAGGAGTTCGTGAAGAAACCTAAGATGTCGCGTGAGGGAGCGAACATTACGCTGGTGCAGGCGGACGGCACGATGCACACAGACGGCGACTATGGCGAGGAAGGTTTCGTCTATCAGGAGTTGAAGCTAGCGCGGATTGACGGGCATTTCCCGGTGTTGGGCAGCTGGGTGATTGACGGCGAGAGCGCCGGGATCGGAATACGTGAATCGGAAACCCCGATCACAAATAATTTGAGCGCCTTCGTACCGCACATTTTCACATGAACAACCAACGCGCATTCCTGCGGACGCTCGCGGAAGGCGATAAGCTATTGGCTAAAAATCCGCTGCTTCGGCCAATCGCAGCCCGCGACTTGCTCCTCCCCCCAATGTTTACGGAAAAATTCCGCATGGATTGCTCTGGCGGAGTGGATGGCGATGCAGTTGGATCCGGACGTTTGATGGCAGGCTGCTAGTGGCGGTGGTCTTGCCAAGCCAGCCGCAAGTTTTTTTCTAGTTCGTAACAGGTGATTTCCAGCGTTTTCTCTCGACCCTCAGTGAAGACCGCGGCAATGGATTTGGTGCGATCGTATTCTCCATGATTTGACCTGACGCGCACGCGTACCGTGCGCTTCCCTGCCGGCAAATGTACAGTTTCAGACAAATAACCGCTGGTTCTCTTCCTGACGAGTTTCAGTTGTGTCTCATAAACTAAATTTCCATCTGCCCAAACGGAAAGATCGGCGGCATCGAAATCGTACCAACACAGGATCTGGAGATTTACGGTTGCCGCAGTTTTGAGCACGTGGTGGATAGTTGGGGCAGCTATCTCGGCGGCGCGCGCAGGTCTCTCGATCGCTCCGGAAGGGATATCGATGAGTGGAGCGGTTTGCTTGACGTCCAGCTTCGATACTAAAGCTGGCGTTTTCACGGGGCGCATGATGGGAACCGACAAAAACGCAAGAACGCTGACGGATATAGCCGCCATGGCATAAATCAGCGCGCGCTTTCCGTAGCGCCAGGCTCGGTGCGCTCCGGCGGTGGCGTCGGTCTCCGACGGAGGCAGTCCGTTTAATATAACGGTGTGTTCTTGAGCGGGCGGCATTGAGCCTGTCCAAGAACCCGGCTCTCTTGAGGATTCGTAGGTCGGGGCGGCGATTGGGCCGCTCGTCGAAAGCGGCGTTTGTGCGGCACGGAGGTGGCTGAGTTCTTCAGCCAACTCTTTGCCGCGTTGATAGCGACCGGCGGGGTCTTTGGCGATTGCGCGGCTCACTACCAAGTCATATTCATGGCCGAGAGCCGGGTTCGAGACGCTAACGGGAGCAGGATCTTGATAGAGGATTTTAGCAATCACTGTGGTGGGATCGCCGGAAAACGCTCTTTCGCCGGTCAATAGCCAGTAGAGAATCAAGCCCAGGGAGAACAAATCGGAGCGGCCATCCATGGGGTCGCCCTTCAGCTGCTCGGGCGACATATAGGCAGGCGTGCCGAGCAATTGACCTTGCATCGTGGATTCGGTGTGGGTCAGCCTGGCAACACCGAAGTCGGTAATCTTTGCGCGACCTTCTGTGTTGACGATGATGTTGGCAGGCTTGATGTCGCGATGGACAATATTTTGGGAATGAGCGTAGTCCAGGGCTTCGGCCAACTGCTCCACCAAGTCGAGACTGGTTTCTATGGAGGGAATTTGAGCGATGTCTCCCACCAACCAGTTCTCCAAAGTTCGCCCCCCAATGTACTCCATCACGATATAAGGAGTTCGCGTGGATTCGTCCTCACCGACATCGTAGATGGTGACAATGCCGGAATGAGAAAGATTTCCTGCGGCTTGAGCCTCACGAAAAAAGCGGCGACGGTATTCCTGATCCTGAGTTGGGCTGACGCCGAACGAGCGAATGATTTTGATTGCGACGATACGACCAATCTTGGGATCGCGGGCACGATAGACAGTGCCCATCGCGCCGCGTCCCAACTCTTCCAGAATCTCGTAACGTCCCAATTTATCCATAGCGACAGCCGACCAGAGAAGGCTCCTTACAGACCACACCTATAGTTACTTTCGTTTGGCGTTCCGCTCCTGCGCAATGTATCCATTTTCCGGAGTCTGGTACTTGCAAGTCGAGGAAGGCAACGCAAGACTTGTCCAAGGGTGCGATAACCGTTTGGCAACCTCTTAGGAAGCTCGAAGTTATTGTTTCAGAGATTCGGGGTCGGACAAGTTCTTGGGAGACTTTTTGTTGAGAAGCGAGACGAGACCGCGTCCCGAGACAGGTACACCCACTCCGCCTTTGCGAACGATGGACTCCGCGTCGATTTTGCGGCCGTACATATTTTGGTTCGCCCGATTGTCTTGGCGGAGCGTCGAACCCTCAAGAGAAACTCCGGCGAATAGGCCGCGCGAGCGGGAGTAGGTAAGCATCTCGGCGCGCATGGTCAAGTCACTAGCAGCGGCAGCGTCACGGCCCTTGGGACCGGCGGCAACTGCTGCATCTGCACCAAGCTTCATTTTGCTCTTGAGGAGCCCTTTGGCTCCGCGAGTATTCATCACCAAAATTAAGAAGTCGGTGGCCTGACCGCCGATCTGAAACCCGATGCCAATGCCTTCGAGGCGCATCATTGCGGGTGCGCTCCAGGGACCGGTGAAGTGTTCGCCGCTGCGGCACGTCATCGCGCCTTTGCCATAGTTTCCGCTGAGTCCGAGAGCAAACTTGACTACCGACGGAATGACAATCACGCACTCCGCTTTGTCCAAAAGATCCGACGGAACATCATCCGGTATATTCAGGACTTCTTGGAGCACGGTGCCGCAATTCTCAAGCCGCTGAACTTCTGATCGCTTTTCTTTCTGTTCGCCGGCTGCCGTCGTAAGGGCAATCATAGAAAAAGCTATCATCGACGCAGTCATTCTCTGAATCACAGGTCACCTCGTTATCCCGGACAGAAGCTAAAACCATCATAGAGTGCGCGTTTATCTGGAGCAATGAATGGATTGACCTGCGTATCCAACCTGTAATCCGCTTCCCGTGAAGCAACTCCATCAGTTGGCGAAAAAGTGTGTTTGCAGCGAAGGACGCTTGCCTCAACAGATCCGGTGTGCGGCGAGATGTTCCGCCCGCCGGAGGTCGCGCACTCTTCCGGAACCGCCTGGGCCCCAGTTACGGCATGACGCGGGGGGAATCACTTTTAGCGGCCCCATGTGAGCCTTATGTGCGAATATGGTTCTGTGGAGCCTTGTAGAGGTTGGTGAGTTGTTGGCGAATTCCCTCTCGCGTCTTGCGGCCCCCTATGCCTAACTTCATTTCGGAAGTGGCGGAGGCGTTACATGCCGGTTATTCGTGCTTGCAGCAACTGTGGACAGAAGAATCGCATTCCGGCCAAACATCTTGCCGACACTGGTCGTTGCGGAGTTTGTAAATCGTCATTGCCGCCCATCGCCGAACCTCTCGCGGTCGATGATGCGTTATTCGATGAGGTGGTGCAAAATGCCCCCGTTCCCGTGCTTGTGGACTTTTGGGCGGAGTGGTGCGGGCCGTGTCGCGCTGCTGCTCCTGAAGTGGCTCGTACCGCTGCCGACATGGCCGGCAAGGCGGTGGTGCTAAAAGTCGATACGGAGAAACACCATCAGCTTGCTGTGCGCTTCAATGTTCGTGGCATACCTAACTTCGTCGTCTTTTCTGGTGGCCGCCAGGTGATGCAGCAGCCAGGCTTGGTCGACCACGACCAGCTGGAGCAATGGCTCAGGTCCGCCGCTGCTGTTTCGGCCTGAGAGACGGCTTGGGAGTGCCGTATAGCAGTACCGATGGTGAGTGCTTACCTGGCTTTACCTCTCCTGCGTGAGTTGCCCCCAACAGGAGAACCAGCCCAACCAAGGGCATGCGCAGTGCTTTTCTTAGCTGAAGACCAAAATCCTCACGTGCAAGGCCGGCACCTGCGGCATCCGCAGTTCCCTACTTGGTGCTGTCCATGTGCCAGGCGGGGTTGACCCATTGGCCGTTGCGTTGGACGAAGACTTCGGTCACGCGGCCCGAATTGAGGGTGCGCTGGCCGTTCTGCTCGATCTCATATAGATAGTTGGAGTACAGGATAGCGGTGCTGCCGTAGCACTGGATCTCGGTTTTGGGAAATTCCAGCCGGGTCAGTTTGCCTCCGCTTTTGGCAAACTGTTCGGACGCGGCCATCACCGCGCTGCGTGATCCAAACTCTTTGTCCCCCGGCTCGATAGTGATCAGTTCAGGCGGAATCAGTTTCTCGAGCGCCGGCTTATCGTTAGCGAAGAAGGCGCGCCAGACCGCATCGCGCGCCTCGATCAGCGACTTTCTTGTCTCGTCGTTGAGCGTTCGCGGCTCCTGCATGTACGCCTGCATGCGCGCCTGCCGCGCTTCGGGATGCTCATCGGTGTTCGAGCCGGCCTGGATCCACTGGCCATTGCGCCGGACGTAGAAGTCGGCGATGCGCAGCGTCCTATGAGCGGGGCCGGAGGGCGCCCGGGATTCGACGTCGGCGACGAACGTAACAAATGCCGCATCGCCCTGGAAGATTATGTCGAACTCGCGCATCTTGTAGCCGGTCATGCCGTAATCAGCGCTGCCGATCCCGTAGGCGGCGTCTTCCATATACCCGTCGATGCCGCGAATCACCATGTTCGAGCCTTCCAGATAGCCCAGCCAGTTCTTGTCGTGGGTGGCGCGAAGTTCGGCGGCGTCTTTGTGGATGAAAGCCTGGAAGATGCGATCGATGTGCGCGCGGATGGCTTCGCGGTCGGGCGCGCGATTGTCCTGAGGTGCTGGCGCGCCGCCAGCCGCGGTGGTGACGACGACCGCGACAATGAGCAGGAGCCAGGCTAGACGTTTAGGCATGTTGCACCTCCTGTATCCTCGTTAGGCTGAGCTAGTCTTCGCGAATGTACTTCGAGTATTCCGCTCCTCTAAACAATCTCGGTGCGTATCCCAGACTATCAAGAACTCGCAGCCCTGATTGGTAGGACCGAAAATACGAGCCGTCTTCAGAGGTTAACCGCAGATTTTGTCCTACTGCGGAGGTGACCGCAACAACTTGATCCTGAGTCAGGCCGGTACCGCACTCCCATGCGTATCGGTCGTAAAATTCGAAAGCCTTGCCCAGTTAAAATGTGAGGCGGGCGCCGAGTTGGAGTTGGCGGAAGGTGCCGGTGCCGGAGCCGCCACGCTGGGCTTTTTGGATTTGGCCGAAGGTGCTGTCCGTAAAGTTGCTGACGGGCGCGTCGAGATTGACCATGTTGAAGATGTTGGAGGCTTCGGCACGCATCTCAAACTTGAGGCTCTCGCGCAGCTTGAAGCTGCGGGCTACGGCGAGATCGACGGTGCGAAAGCCAGGGCGATCGAGCACATTGCGTGGCGAGTTTCCGTCAACCGGGGTGCACGGGAGAATCTGAGTCAAACTTGTTCTCAGGCAATTGCCGGCGAATGCGGCGGTGTTGAACCACTTTGCCGAGCCGCGGCCCGACAGGCGCGGATCGCCAATCAATTGCGCGCGGTCATTATTGGTGCCGTCAAGATTGGAGTCGCGGCCGTTGGTGACCGTGAACGGCAGACCGCTGCGTAGCCTGATAATCGGTGAAATCGACCAGCTATTGAGAGCTGCACGAAGCCACCCGTTTCCTCCATATGAATACTCGGGCTGCCACACAATCGATGTTGAGAAAACGTGCCGCTGATCGATGTCAGCGCGGCTGCGTTCCGCGCGTAGATCCAACATATTCTGCGCGCCGCCCTGAGTCTGGTTGGCGTCAAGCTGCACACTTGTGAAGCTCTTGCTGTACGTGTAGAAACCGTTCAACGTAAAGTTGTGCCCCATCCGTTTTACAACGCTGAACTGCAGGCCGTGATACGACGCGGTCTGATTCGATTGCACGAGAAATACCGGGCCGAAGTCCTTGTTGGGCCGGCGACGCTGGATGTCCTTGCCGGAACTGATTGCCAGTGCGTCGAGGCCGGGAGCGTTCACGTCCTGGGCGAACGGAAGATTGTGGCTCAGGCTTCCAACATAGGCCACGGTCATGCTGAAGTCGCTGGTAAGCTGGCGCTGCACGGAAAAATTTAGCTGGTACGTGTAAGGCCACTGAAAATCCGTAGCCATTCCCAGAATTCCGCCGCCAGGGACATAGGCGCCATTGTAGGGGAATGGGTTTTGTCCACTGCCTCCCCGGCACCTAACTGTAGTGCCGCCGCTATCGAAATTGTTGTAGGGACAAGAAAGAGTACCCGAACCGGTATTGGTGAAGGTGAGGCGAGTGGCGAAGGGTTCGAAATTCGAAGACTGGTTCCAATTGTTTCCCGACATGCTGCCGTAGAAAACGCCGATCGCCGAGCGGATGGAGGTTTTGCCGTCGCCGAAGGGATCCCAAGCCATGCCGAGTCGCGGAGAAACGTGACGCCAGCGCACCGCAACCGTGCCGCGCGTGATTCCCGGATCGCCGACGAACACCTGGCCGACAGGAGCGTTCGGGCGAACTGTCGACTTCGCGCCAGCAATGTAGGTCGCTTGGCGATCGAGTGGATCGGTGGGCGGCGTCTGCACATCCCAACGCAAACCAAGATTGAGCGTAAGGCGCGGATGAATGCGGAAGTCGTCCTGCAGGAAGAGCGCGGTGTACCAGCTATTGGTGTACGCTGTTACCGGCGCGTCCTGCTTAATCTGGTTGGGGATGCCGAGGACGAAGTCGGCCAAGCTGTTTCCACTGACGCTGCCATTAAACGAAAATGTGGCGTAATTGTTAAGCAAGGTGTCCTGGATGTCTTTTTGGAGCGATACCTCGCCGCCAAACTTGAGGGCATGGCGCCCGCGCGTGTAGCTAAGCGCATCGCGAACGGAATAAAAATTTGTGCCGGCAGTCGGGCCGCCGATCGCTTGCCCCAGATTGAAGAAACTGTTGACGCTGATGTCGGGTAACGCCGGTGTGCCTTGCACGGTGAGCGTAGAGCCAAAATCGGCAAGACTGGCCTGCCGAGCAATGCCCAGTCGCGGGTCGGTCAGGTTGAGGCGCCCGCCGAAGTTGCGCATGTAGCTGAGCCAAATTTGATTTACTTTGTTGGGACTGATGATCCAGGTATCGCTGACGTTGGTGTTGTGCTGCCGCCAGGTGAATTGCTGCACCGACCAAGGCAGAGGATTCATGGTGCTGCCCGCCTTCACGGTGTTCTTGCCGCTGGTTTCGTAGTAGCTTGCGGTCAAGCGGTGCCCTTCGGTCAAATTGTGGTCCACTTTGGCGAGGAATTCGTCGGTGTTAAATGGATTGGGTAGAGTTCCCTGCCATCCATTTTTCGGACTATTCGCCCCGGGGATGGCTTTCTTCATGATGTTCTGCGCGGTGGGATCAAGCAGCGAATCGGGAATGATATTGTTCGTGAAGCAGCCACTCGTGTCGGTGGATTGGCACGCGAGGGCAGGACTCTTGCGCGGATCCCTGATGAAGACTTTGTTTCCTTTCGAATCCTTGGACTGCGAAAAGTTTCCGGCGCGCTCGAGGTCGCTCGGCACGGTGGCGCCAGTCAAAAATGTTCCGATGTTCTGGCGCAATCCGCCGTAGGAACCAAAAAAAAATGTCTTGTTCTTGCGAATAGGGCCGCCGACGGTGCCGCCAAACTGATTGCGATGCATGGGGGACTTCCCTGTGGTGTTGTTCCACTCATCGGCGTTGAATAGGGTGTTGCGCACAAACTCGAAAAGCGAGCCATGTAGCTGGTTCGAGCCGGACTTGGTAATCACGTTGACGATGCCGTTGGCGAAGCGACCATACTCGGCATTGTAGCCGTTGGTCTCCACGCGAAATTCCTGCACCGCGTCGGGATTCGGCACAATGTTGCCGGTATTGCGCAAGCCGGACATGTTCGTGCCGCCGTCGAGATAATAGCTGACCGAGCCCGAGCCGGAGTCGATTCCGCCATTGATCAAAACTTTTTGCTCCGGGAAACCGAGAGTCATTCCGGAATCATTGCGCTGCACGCCGGGAGTGAGGTCGAGCAGCGAATACACATTGCGGTTGACAAGGGGTAAATTGGTGATCTCGGCGTTTTCAACGGTGCGGCCAAGCTCGGGATTGCCGGTGTTGACGAGCGGAACTTCGGTGGTGACGTTGATGACTTCGCTGACGCTGCCGAGCGCGAGCCTCGCATCAAGGCGCGCGGTCTGGCCAACCTGGAGAATAATTCCCTTCTGGAGAAATTGCTTGAATCCCGGCGCGCTGACTTCGAGCGAGTAATTGCCCACCGGCAGAAACTCGATGCGATATTCGCCGGAGGAATTGGTGGGGACGCTGCGCGAAAGATTGGTGTCGACGCTGGTAACCGTGACCTTCGCGTCGGGCACGACCGCGCCGCTACTTTCGGTCACTGTGCCGTAGAGGGTTGTGGTGGTACTCTGCGCGAGAAGATCGCGCGCGCCATCAAACATTAAAATGCACACGCAAAACCACAACACGAATTTCTGTAGTTTCCGCATATTCACCCCGCACTACTAGTGGAAGGATTATACGGCACAAACATGCTAGTTGAAATCAATTCTGCGGCGGAGCGTCGGGTGTCGCGCGCTTGCCGCCGCGGCCGTGAAACAGGCGACAGCCATCCACCCGAAACACCGGATCGCGACCGGCCGAGGGATCAAGGGATTGCCTCCGTAGCCCTAGGGTGGCCATGATCGGTTTTTGGTTAGGCTCTGAGTTCGGCGGCGATGGCTTTGCGGGCGGAGTCGCCTAGGTCTAGGTACTCGACGCCGATGCCGACGCCTTGGAGGCAGTAGCGAACTTCGCCGCGGACTTCTATGAGCTTGCGGGTGCGCGCGAGACGAAAGCCGATTTTGACGACTGCGCCTTCGGGAAAATGTTCGGTGGTGTTGATGAACATCCCGGCTGTGGAAATGTCCGGCGTGCGCGGTGCGATGGCCCGGGAGCTGCCTTCGTACTGCACGGTGAGATCGCGAAACTGCGGGAAGCGCTCGGCGGAGCGTGTGGGCGCGAACTTTCTCGCGCCAGAAACTGCGGAGGCTGGCACGCGCGGATTCTTCGATTTTTGTTTTGCAGGGGATTTGCGCGGCGAATGCGATTTGCGTTTCGTTCGGATTGCCATAGTGTTAATTTCCAGACTCGACAGCTTACCTTAATCATAGAGGTTCGTGAAGGGTTTCTGGCGGTGCGTGACGATGGGCGCGAAGCGCGGTGACCCAGTTCAAACTGAGTCACCAGCAATAGTATCGACTCTGCAGCTGTTCCGATGCTGAACCTCTGCGGATTTCTGGACCCAGGCGAGCCTCGATTCGAACTGATCATGGCCAGAAAAAGGGGAGCAGGGTGCGGTTAGCGGCGGGGGCCTCTCTTGTATTCGCGAACGAGTTTGTCTAGTTTGGTTGACGTGTCGTCGGCGGATTCATCGTCATGAGCAGGGAGATCGGTACGGCGCGCGACGCGGATCTGCTCGGCCGTGCGCGTCTCGCCGCTTCGGTCGGACTGGCGTAGATTTCGCCGCAAGTATGCGGTGCCCTGCGACGAGTGGGCGTCATTCGAGTGGTCCCTGGGCTGAGTGCGCGCGTGCTGCGCAAGATGTACATCGTGGCCACTCGAAGAGCCCGCGGTTACCAGTTCAGCGACCGCGGGAGCCACGCCCGGCGGGACATGAGCGGTGTGCGCAACTGGCCCGGCCGGCGCAACGGCAACGCGGCGCACCGAACAATACGGACAATACAAGAATGTTGGCGCGAGTTCCCTGTTGCAACGCTGGCATAGCTCCGGTTTGCTGTCGTCGAAGGCCACAACGCGCATGATTTCATCGAAAGTAGTAATGCCGCGGCGAACTTTATCGAGGCCATCTTCCTGAATCCAGCGCGTGCCGGCAACGCTTGCTAGCTGGCGAATCAGCTCTACCGGAGCTCCGGCGCGGATGGCGCGGCGCATCGGTTCGTCCAGCGTAAGAACCTCGTAAACTCCCACTCGGCCATGGTAGCCACTGTGATCGCACTCGCGGCAGCCGACCGGGGCGTACGTGGTCAACGAAGAATCGTCAACACCGTGCGCGACCAGACGCGCGAGAAGCTCGGGCGACGCCACCGACGCGCTCTTACATTTGCACAACTTACGCACCAGGCGCTGAGCGACGATACCGGTCATCGAGCTGGCAATCAAGTACCCGGGAATTCCCAAATCGAGCAGGCGCACGATCGCGCTCACCGCGTCGTTGGTGTGCAACGTGGAGAGCACCATGTGCCCGGTCTGCGAAGCCTTCAGCGCGATCTCCGCGGTTTCCGAATCGCGAATCTCGCCGATCATGATAATGTTGGGATCCTGGCGCAGGATCGAGCGCAGCGCGCTGGAAAAAGTCAACCCTGCTTTCGGATGCACCTGTACCTGATTGATGCCGTCAATCATGTACTCGATGGGATCTTCGACGGTAACGATGTTCACGCCCGGGCCGCGCAAAAAATTGAGCGAAGAATAAAGTGTCGTGGATTTGCCGGAGCCGGTCGGACCAGTGACGAGCAGCATACCCTGTGGCTGAATGAGAATTCTCTTGAGCTGCGCGATGACTTCTCCGTCGAATCCCATTTCGTTGAAGGTGGCAAGGGGTGAGCTCGCCTCGAGCAGGCGCATCACAACTTTTTCGCCGTGATTGGTGGGCAGCGTGGAAATGCGCAAATCAATTTTGCGGCCCCCCAGGTTGACCATGAAGCGGCCATCCTGCGGCGCTCGGCGCTCGGCGATATCCATGTCCGAAAGCACTTTGATGCGTGAGACAAGCGAATTTTGCAGCTTCCCTTTCACCTGCATCAATTCGCGCAACACACCATCCACGCGGATGCGCACGATGGTGCCCTGAGACATGGGCTCGATGTGAATGTCGCTGGCCTTGCGCGTGGCGGCACGGGAGATAATGGTGCTCACCAGACGCACGGCCGGCGTACGGCGATTGCTGAGCTCGGCCTGGAACTCGGCCATGGCTTCGCGGGCCGATTCACGCGAGCTGACGGAGATAAACTCGATTTCGGCGGCCTCGGGATCCGTCAGTGGATCCTCGCCAGGTTCGCGGAGTTCAATGGACGCGGCGGCATCGGCTTCTTCAGCGGCCATTCCAGCATAATATTTTTCGATGGAAGAGAAAATTTCGTCGCGAAAGCCGAGGCGCGGCGAAATTAGTTTCCCGGTGAGGAAGCGCAGCTCGTCAAGGGTGCGCAGATTCTGCGGTTCGGCCATCACCACGATCAGCTTGTTTTCGTCGCATTCGTAAGGCAGCACGCCATATTTTAACGCGGTCTCGCGCGGAACCATTTCCAGCGCTTCGGCCGTGGGGGCAAATTCGCGGCAATCGAGATAGCCAACGTGGGTGACTTCTTCGAGTGCACCGATCAGGTCGTCTTTCGAGAGCGAGCCGCGTGAAAGCAGCAGCTCACCAAGCATGAGGACTTTGCCCTCTTGCTCAGCAATGGCCTTGTGAAGTTCTTCGGCGGAAATTTTGCCGCGCTCGCGCAATACGTCGCCGAGCCGCTTCTTTGACGCCATGGTTCCCCTTCGCACCCGCCCACCAGATGCCGCCTGCTGCAAGCCCGAAGCCGCTGGTTTGCGTTTTGCCTGCTTCCGCAGGCGTTGCGTGCTCCCCGCTTCCGGCCTTCCCTCGCGCGAACGCAGGAAGCAGCGAATCATCGTGGCAGGCGGTGCGGCGCGGAGTCAATGGAACGAAGCAGCGAAGTCACGTATCAGTTAGCCGGGGAAATACATGATGATCCGCCGAAATGTAATGAATGGTTGTGCATAAAAATACCAAGACTTGAAGCCCGGACGCCAGCGAATCGTGCCTTGACGTTTTTTCAATAGTAGAATAGCGTCCAGTCCGTAACTGTACTCGCACGCGGTCGTGCCAAGCGATGGCTTAGGCGAAGGTTATAGGATCACGCGAGAGTTCGTTGGTCACCCCTGGAGGAAAAATCAAATGGCTCTTCGCGGCAAACCACTGGCGAGTTTCTTCATGCTGTTGCTCATTGGGCTGATTGGCTTCTTCAATGTGATGCAGAAACCCAGATTCCAAGCCTTTCACAACGTGGATGTGCTTCAGCTCATCGCTACCGGCATGTGCTTCGGTGTGGCACTCACTCTGCTGTTCGCGACGTTTCGACGAGCTGCGTAGTCGAACCGCCGGCTCTCTTGCTAAAAACCGTTTTGCGGCTGCGCGCAGAATAAAGATGTAAAAATTTGAATAGTTAATCTTCCTGACCTCCTCACGCAACGGCCTTATTCGTTGACATTTACCCGGTACATGCCGACTGCACGTATTGCTGCTAAGAGTAGCTTTTTGCTTCCTGAGCGACAGAATCGACGGGTCTTGACAAGGATTTAAGCGTTTTGTTATGTTGGGGTTGCTTCGTGGCGCGCCCCAAAGCGCGCATCTAGTTCTCTTGGGCGGCTGTTCTGGCCGCCCTTTTTTATTTCGTGACACGGTGAGCAGCGTTTAAGGTCGATTCAAACCAAACCGTCGAAACCAAACTAAAACCCGCACCGTCCGGAAACCGCCAATGAAGTAATTTGGTCGGGAGCGACGCAACTGCGTTTTTGGTGCGGGTCTGACGGTACACGGGATTGACGCTGTTATTTTGTGCCGCCTCGGTGACCGCGGCCGCCCGCCTGCGGCATCACGAAACAATATGCGGTGTATCGCATTTCGCTCCAGCCAAGTGGAGGCAGGGGATAACCAGGATACAGCGGAATCTCCACGGGATTAAAGCGCACCCGCACGCGGATCGCGGAGCGGCCACGGGCGAGGTCGCGGCCAATGAGGAACTCATCGTCGCGAAAGCGGCGGTTCGAGGTTTTCACACCATGTTGGGCATCGCCAAGTTCATCGGAAGGGTTGGAGAATACGATGGTATTCGACCCAGCGAGGTACCAAAGCCCCGCACTTCGCCACCGCCCTTGGTGGCCCGGGCTCGTTTCGTCAGCGACGAACACCTCGGCACGCTGGTTGGGATAGCCGTAGTCGAGCTTGCGGCGCAAGAGTACGCCCCAATTATCTGGACGCAGCTTCACCGTGAACTCGGAGGTTCCGGTTGTGACCCGCCCCCAATCGGATTCGGCAGGAAAGATTTCGCGGCCCTGCAAGTGGTCTACTCCCCATTCGTAGCGCGAGACCAATGCAACGGGTTCCGACGCCTGCGGCGAGCGATACTGGTGGGCCGCTTCGCTTTTCGCGTCGCCAATCCTTAGTTCGTCAGTCTTGATCAGAGTTGGCTGCGGTATGCCATACCAATAGGCAAGCGTCTCGTAATGCTCGGTGGATTGATCCTCACCGCCATGCTCCAGGCCGATCACGGCATTCCTGCCGAAAGGCATCAGATCTGAAAGCAGAAACCGGTAACCGGATTCAATCAGATCTTCCTCATTCTTCGCTTCGCTGGGCTTGCGGGCTCCGGTGGGATGGCCTACAAAAGCCAGTGTCATGTTCTGGCCACCCCAGTAATCACCGCCGCCAGCCCACTCCTCGGTACCGGTTCCCTGCACCTGCGGTGTGCGGCTGTCATCAAAGAAGAACCGCGGATCGCCTTCCAGGGTCGAGAGCTCGGCACGGTGCGAAAAGATGAATGACGTGCCTACCAGGTGCCCTGTCCATTCGCTCTTACCCTCCGTCTCGCGAGTGTCAAGAAGGACCAGTTCCCTGCCCGGCTCAGGACTGCGATGGTCCCGGTAGGTGGCATGAAAGTACCCGACTTCGTTACGAGCGGCGTGCAGCGGAACATAGCGTACGCTCCAGCGGATTGCGGAAAGGGGTTGCTGAGGCGGTACGTCATCGGGCGGCGCGAGCTCAATGCGCGCCGAGCGGAAAAACGGCATAGGAAAGTAGCAAGCCAAGTAAGCCCGTTCGTCATCGAAACGAATATTCACCGGAAAAGCCTTGACGAGGAACTCGCGTCCATCGCGGTTGTACAGAGTCCCGGCGCCGAAAAAAAGCGCCACCGGAGCGTCGATCGAAGGCATTGACCAGTCATCCCAAGTAACGCGCAGCCGGGCTCGCGAGAACGCCACGGCCTGCTCGCGCGGAATCGAAATCTCAATCGCACGCAGCATCGAGGGCGCGCGCGCGATTTCGGTTAGGAGGACGCTGCCTGTCTCCGGCAACCCCACCTCACCCGACTCCTGGACCACGCCGAGGCGTTCTCCTTCCACGTTGCCCGGTTTTGGAGCGAGGTCGCTTCCGGCCAGCCGAATCAACTGCAGCACGTCCTCATCGGGCGGCTGCTCGCGAAATGATTCGATCGGCCGCGACAACTTCGCCCCAGGCACGTACTGCTGATAAATGTAGTAACCCGTGCCGTAATGGGTGCGCGAGTAGGCCATTTGAAACGACTGTTTGAACCCTATGGGCACCCAGCTCAGGTCGGCGCCGCGAGTTTCCGACCAGGTCCAGGTGAGCGGGTTGGGAAAAGCTTCTCGCGGTAGAAATACGGAGCCGGGCACGGGATGCTTGGGATCGGCAGTGCTGGTCTCGCTGATCACGTACTCCTTGCCATCGACAACGTAATGCCACGGACTGCCATGCCAGTGGTTGTAGCGCGTGAAGTAGAGAACGCCGGAACCGGCGAGATCGAGCGTCACATTGAAGTTGTCGGAAAGCTGATAAAGGAAATGACTGGCATCGGCGGATTCATTTCCTCCGGTGCGATCATATGTGCTGCGCATGTAGGTGCGAGCGCCCACGCGCAAGTATGGCCAGCGCTCCCACATCCGGAATGCGTCCAGGCCCACGGGGATCATTGGTGGTGCGATGCGCTGATGCTTACGGGTTTCCGGGTAATCCGCCTCTCGTCGATCGATGGTGCCTTGAGAGCTGTGCGAGACCATGGAGCCCGTGTTGGGAAACGGAGATCGGAGGGGCTTGGCCCCCCTGCCGAGACATGTCACAAGGAGGGCTGCCAAGCAGACAAATGAAATGCGCCACCTGACACCTCCCGGACCACTTAATAAGAACCCCATAAACTGCTACCCTCTCAAACTTGGCGTATCGAGCTAAGGACCGCCCACGCACGCCGGAGTTTATGGCGGGTGGGTTCTTCGAGCAAGCCCAGGCTCGGCCCGCCCCTACCGCCGAGTCGTAGCTCCGGTACGCGCTCGTGCATCCAAGTGGCAGAATTCGGGGCAACCTGGTTGTCCTCCATGGAGGCAGGAACATGAGCATGACAGCTTGCACACATCTGGATCAGATTCGGCCGGTGAAGCCGCACACGCGCGGTTGCGAAGAGTGCCTCAAAATGGGCGATACCTGGGTGCACTTGCGGTTGTGCCTCACGTGCGGGCACGTGGGCTGCTGCGACTCGTCGAAAAATAAACACGCGACCAGGCACTTTCATACGACGAAGCACCCCATCATCAAGTCGATCGAACCTGGCGAGGATTGGGGCTGGTGTTACGTAGATGAGCTCGAGCTGGATTTGGCGTGAGAGGGAGGCGCCCCTGACAAAATTCGCACTAAGTTATAAACAGTGAACTACTCAGGTGGCTGGCATGGTCGAGCATAATGTTGCGCAGGGAATTGTATGAATGAAGTTGGCGATGCTCATGATTCCCGCTCTACTGGGGACGTATTTCGCTACACCTGTTGGAATGCTGTTGGGTTGCGTGCCATGGGCGAAGTGTACCCAACCGCGAACTGTGCCCGCCGTTTTTCCTTGTTAGGTTTCCTTCTCGGTGCTGCCTCTGCTTTGCTCTACGAGACGTGACATGCGCTTCGCGCACGAATTTCAAAAACTCGCGTCTCTCCGCTCCGCATAACCGTGTGTCACTCGCCGGCCCACTAGATGCCTCGTAGTACGGGTACCGCTGTGCACTGAAAACGGTACTCCGCAGCTATTGGTTTGACAGCGGCGGGCCAGCATACTCGTGATTGTCAGCGACCTACGCAGCGAAGATTCCTGCCGTTGTGAGCCTATAACGCGGTCCTAGGCAAGTTAGGCTCTGAAGACAACTCGTAAAACGAAACCTATCGATGAAACCCACGGCCCTTAAAGAACAATCCCTGTTACCTTCAGCCAAGCTCGGGTACCCAAACGTTAAGTATCTTCTCATAGACGTGCTTGCGCGGCTCGCCCCGATAGGGCTAGTATTCCGCTCCGTGCCGCCCCTCCCGGCAATACAGCTTAGTCCCCCGCAAGGTTTCCCCTGCGCATTTCTTGCGATTATGCGATTGCAGGCGCGGCCGTACCGAGCCAGCGGATTGCTACCCGGCGCTGTTCTGCTGCTGCTCGCCGCCTGTCTCGCATTGTTTTCGCTCGCTGGCTGCCAAGGGTTCGTGGCGACGCCACCCTCGGCCGACCAGCTCATTAGCGCTCGCGCAATAGTCGACAAATGGCAACTGGACAACCCCGCGCGCAACCACGAAATTGAAGGCTATGCATCGCACGCGAGCATCAATCGCGGGGAACCTATCCGCTTATTTGTGAACACGGCAGAGCCCACTTATACAATCGAAATTTATCGCATGGGTTGGTATGGCGGCACAGGCGCGAAAAAAATGCTTGGCCCGTTGACTCGTCCGGGCACGGTGCAACCCGCCGCAATTACCAAACCCGCAACGGGACTCCTGGAGTGCAATTGGGGCGATCCATTTCTTCTGTACGTACCTAACTCCCGCGATCCCGCAGACTGGCCCAGCGGCGTGTATCTCGCAAAATTAACCGCCAGCAAAAGCGGCACGCAGAGCTACATCACGTTTGTGGTTCGCGACGATTTCCGCCGTTCCGATCTGCTGTTTCAAGCCAGCGTGACCACGTATCAGGCTTACAACCGCTGGGGCGGACCATCGCTCTACACCACGCCCCGCTCGTATCAGGTGTCCTTCGACCGGCCCTATCGACGAGGTCACGGCTCGGGAGACTTTTTGTTTTGGGAGTACAGCATGGTGCGTTTCCTCGAGCGCGAGGGATATGACGTCACCTATGCCACGGACATTGACACCCACGAGCGCGGCGATCTGCTCCGGATGCACAAAGGATTCCTTTCCGTGGGACACGATGAATATTGGACGTGGCAGATGCGCGACCACATCGAAGCGGCGCGCGACCGCGGCGTCGGCCTGGGATTTTTCGGCGCGAACATTGGCTACTGGCAAATCCGCCTGGAATCGAGCGCGATTACTGGCGAGCCTGACCGCACGATCGTCGGCTACAAGAATAATGCCGCCTTGGACCCGCTAGCCAACGATCCCGACCCCAATAAGCGCAAATTGACCACCACCCTATTCCGGAATGCCCCGGTGAATCGTCCGGAAGATGCGCTGATTGGCGTGATGCATCGCTCGCACACCGCGCAGGGTGATATCGTGATCGAAGACGCCGGGCATTGGGTGTTTGAAGGCACCGGTTTGCGCAGCGGCGACCACCTACCTGGCCTGCTGGGATATGAAGTTGATGAGATGTTCGGCCACGCGCCTGCCGGAACGAAACGTATCGCGCATTCTCCCTACCAAGTAAAAGGCGAGGTTCGCTACGCGGATATGACTTCCTACGATTGGCCTTCGGGCAGCACGGTTGTGGCTGTGGGTACGATTCACTGGAGCTGGGCACTAGACGAAAGCTTCGTGCTAGAAGGCCGCAAATTCGCCAACCCCGCCGCGCAGCAAGCCACGCGCAACATCCTCAGGCGCTTCGGCGCCGTACTTCCCCGCCGCTAATTTATTCTGCTGCAAGAAGCTGCACGCAAAATCCAGTCGAACATAAGCAGAGTAAAGAAGTCGAACATCATGCCTTTTTGTATCGGAATCAACGATTTCAATATTTCACGCTCCGTCGAGTGGCATCTGACCGAAGCTCTGTAGCCAGACTTTCTGCTGAATTCCAGAGAAAATGTGTTGATAGCTGGAAGGTAACTTGGCGTGCAGATTTAGAAGCGTCCAGACAAGTCTCGGCAATTGACCTTCTCAAGCAGAAGTAGGGCGACAGTTTCCGTAAACACTGCTGCGGGGAGTTTGTCTTGAAGAAACCCTCGCATCAGCAACATATTATCGCCGCTGAGCGTGTAGCGTCCCGCACAGGAGAAAAATGTGCTAAAGGCTTCGGCCCTTTCTTCCGCTGGGGCCGCCAATCGGTCGGCAACCGAGAGGGGCTTGCGCCCGCTGTGGCTGATCCTTGCCGCCATTCGGCCTTCGCGCGTGTAGGTGATGAAGCCTGTGGAGCTAGGGCCGAACGGCACGTCGATTCGCTCTCCAGTGGCGGTGGTTGAAGCGGACACCAGCTTCCATGTGCCGGCCAGGCTGTCACTGGTCTGTGCAATCGCGCTTCCCGAAACTATTGCCACAAGCACCATTGCCACAATCGCGACCGTCGTCTCGAGTTTCCTTTCGGAGGCATAAAACCCTGCGCTTGGGTATAAAACGAGGGCACGGAATCCCGGCAAACAGAACAGCTAAAAAAGAGAAATAAGCTGGCACAACGTGGAGGTGATTGTGAGAGAGAGGAAGGGTGCCCGAGCGTCAGGTAACTACCAGCGTTTACTTTCCTACTCCGAGTAGGGAGCGCCCGAGCTTTTTATAGCCGACAAAAGGTACCTAGTCAAGTAGGTTATTACTATGTATACCCTTATCCAAAGATGAAACTACAGTACGACGATGTGGGGGGCTGTTCTTGGCTGTACGCGTAGCGTAGGGTCAGTAAAGTTCAGCCAGTTGCGGAAGATCACCCGCGCGGAGGGATCGTTCTCTTCGCCCTTAGTTTCAGGACGAGGTACCGGCGGCTTAGCCTTCATCCGATGGGTGCGTTGCGTGTTCATCGTCGCCAATTCCAACGACCGCGAAAGACGAGGAATATCGGCTAGAAGGGGTATAAATCGCTGGGTGATCTCCCTGAGCGCAATATAGGGTTTTTTACTGATAGAAAGTTTTCTACACGCGTTTACCATCCTGGGAGGCCAAATAACGAATATCTGGAGTATCGATGGGCGCTGTACTTGACCTATTGCCGCCGTACAAACTCTATTGTCCGCAATGCAGTAAACGCTACGTTACAGCCGAGTGGAAAAAGTCACCTCGTTGCCGCCAGTGCAATATCGAGCTCCGTCCCGTTACCCCGCCGAAAAAGGTCGCTAGTAAAGCACAAACTGCCTAACAGGTACCGTTTCAAGTCAACGGGGTCTCGTGCGAACCCCGCTTATTGGCGGATTTAACCGTATCGTGGCGCGACCAAACATGCGTCACCGAAGCACCGGATCGCAGCGAATCCACTGGCGACTCAACCGTTTGCCCGTATTTTGCGCACCTCTGTCTACTTGCATGTATCCGTGCAAATACGTGTACTTGCACACTTCCGTGCATATTAAAGCATTTGCACAGAATCGTGCAAGCAAGTATGATTGGGCTGGAGGTGCAGATGACCTCGCGCACATATGCGGTGCTGCTCGCGGATGTCCTGGGGTCCAGCTCACGCCCGGGTATTCGCCGGCTGTTGGGGCAAAGACTCGCCCAGGCCTCGCAGCGCCACCAGCGGAACAAATGGATCCGCTTGCCGTACTCGGTGACTGCCGGAGACGAGTTTCAGACCCTAACCGACAGGCTCGAGTCCGTCCCTGCGATTATTCTGGACTTGCGCAGGACGCTGCAACCGCTGCCCATTCGCATCGGCGTCGGATTTGGGCGGGTTTCCGAGCGCATTCAAGCGCCAGTCAATCGGCTGGGCGGCGAGGCATTCCAATATGCGCGCCAAGCCATCGAAGGCGTCAAGACCAGCCAGCGGTTCCGATTCCTCGTCTTAACGTCGTTTCAAACCTCCGAGCAAGAGTTCGATACCACGGCGAATCTGATCTATGGATTGCAGGACACCCTGGTGCGCAAGATCACCGCAAAGCAATGGGAGACCATCGATGCCTTCATGGATCAGCCGGGGATTGAGCAGGTCGCCAAACGCCTGCGCGTAAATATTTCCACTGTTTCGAGAAATCTCAAGCGCGGATATTATTGGCAGTTATCGGAAACAGCCGCTGTGGTAAAAACTTTGATTGAACACACGTTTTAGCGCTTGCACAAGAACGTACAAAAGATAAACATTTGCACGAAATCATGCAACCGATTCTCAGAACACTTCTCGCCCTCTACCTAGCCCATCTGCTAGCCGATTTTGTGTTTCAGAGCAATCGCCTGGTTGCACAAAAAACTCAAAGGAAACTCGGGGCATATCTGCGGCATGGGCTTATCCATTATTTGTCGGCCATGGCGATATTGGGTTTCTTTGTCCCCGGATCCATCGTGCGCCCGCTCGTTTACGTGATCGTCGGGGGTTTGACGCTGCTTCATCTGGCCATCGATCTTGGCAAGATCGAGCTCTCGCCCAGGGGGTTCGCAGCGGGGCCTTGGGGCTATCTTGGGGATCAGTTCATACATTTCGTAACGTCTGCCGTGGCCGCATGGTGCAGCACTCGCAGCATCGCTTTCGGCGCGCTTATGGAGCTTTTTGAAACTATGCGCCGCGTCCCCAACAGGTTCCTGGCCGTTCCCGTTGTGTATATCGGCGTAGTTTTCGGCGGCGGGTATTTGATCCGCTTGCTCACAAAACCGCTGCTGCCCGGCATTCACGCCAATCCTACCGACCGCCATGCCACCGGGGAGCAGTTGCAAAATGCCGGGCTTTACATCGGTTGGTTGGAACGGTTCCTGGTCCTGACTGCTCTTCTGCTGCAGACTCCTGCGACCATGGGACTCATCCTGACCGCAAAATCCATTGCTCGTTATCCAGAATTCAAGTCCGAGCGCTTCGCGGAGTATTTTTTGATCGGAACGCTGTTGAGCATCTCGCTGGCCGTTTCCGGCGCGATACTGCTGAGCAGAATCATGTTTGGGCACGTCATTATTTTTCGTTAACGCGCTGCCATCCGAACGCATCGAGAGTACGTCCCTTCAAAGCACCTTCTCGTCCGAACCACATGTCCTTGGGGACAGGCTCCCTAGCGGTACCCGACACAGCAAAAGGGCACCTCGGGTGACTGTCCTCTAGGACAGGTTCCATCGCGGAACATCCCGTGGCCAGTACCATTGCCCATCGAGTCTGCGCTTAGCACACTGTACATGTGCTTCCTCTCATGTCGCGCGCGCGGGATCAAAGGTTTGAGCATTGGTTGCGCCTGGTGCGCGAGGCCGGGTGGCAGGTATGCGCCGAGGGAAATGCGCGCGTGAAGCTTCTGGCGATGACGGAAATTGAGCTTACGACGACGCAAACCGCGGGCGACCCTATTGAAAATGAACCGAGTGACGCGAGCCACGCCAACGCGTCTGACGAGAGTTACTCGAATGACCCAAATGCCTGAATTGGACTCCTTCGAGTGACGCAAATGGAACACGAGTTCGATCGGACGCCAACTGCAGCGATTACGTGACCTACAGCAATCGCTGAACGATCGGGTGCCGCGCGCAGTCCGAAGCTGTGTGCGGTGCCGCAGTTTTTGAAGTGAAGATTAGTGGACGAGCGCTGGCTTGCGTTCCTGCGTTAGGACACGGGGCAAAAGCGCACGTCGGAATTGCGTGGGTACTATGAGCACTCAAACAAAAGATCTTCCCGGCTCGCCGACGGCGGCATCGGGGTCGCCGACAGCGGCAAACCTGCGCTCCCGAAAGCATGACCCAGTGTGCATCGAGATGCCGGTGCAGGTACGGGCGATCGAAGGCCTGCCGATTCCCGGCTCCGACGAAATCGCAAAAGCCTTTCGCGAAGATACGCGTACGCTGATCGTATTCCAGCACGGCGGCGTGCTGCGCATGGCGACCAAGGTCAAGCGCGGACAGATGCTCGCCGTCACGCATATGAAAACGGGACAAGAGGTTCCCTGCCGCGTTGTGAATGTCCGCAGCTCGGGGCCGACCGAAGAGTATGTCGAGGTGGAGTTCACTCAGCGTGTCGCTGGTTTCTGGGGCATCCACTTCCCTTCCGATCCGTTGAATGAGCAGGCAGAAGCAGCACTCGAGAAACCCGAGTCCGACAACAACGAGAGCGAAGCAGCCAAGCGGGCGCATGCCGCGCGAGTTGAGGCGCGAGTGGAAGCGGAAGCCATCGAAGCGGATCGCCAGAAAATAATACGCGCGGAAACGGAAAAGCTTGCCGCCGAACAAGAGGCCCGGGCCACTGCGCGATTTGCCGCTGATGAAAAAGCGGCAGCCGAACGTTTAGAAGCTGCCCGACTGGCTGAGCAAGTGGCCGCGCAACGAGCCGAGGCTGAGCGCATCGCCAACCAAAACGAGGCCAAGCGCCGTGAAGCGGGTGCGCGGCGCGAGGCTGAGCGCGAAGCGGAATTAGCCGAGCAGCAACGCCTGGCCGAGATGCGCACGGCGTCCGAGAAAATGGCGGAGGAGCGCGCCGAAGCGCAACGCGTCGCTGCTGAGCGCGCGGCCCAAGAGATCGCCGCCAAGGAACGCCAGCGCGCCGCAAAACTCGAAGCAGAGGAGGCGGCGAAAAAACAGGCTGAAGCTGAAGCACGCGTGGCTGCCGAGAAGCTGGCGGCGGAGCGCGCTGAAGCTGCCCGCTTGGCTGCGGAGCATGCCGCCCGGGAAATTGCCGCGAAGGAACGTGAACGAATCGAGAAGCTTGAAACCGAAAAAGCCGACAGAGAAAAGGCGCAAGCCGATGCGCGCGCCGCGCGAGAGAAGAAGCAGCAGGAGATCGAAGAAACTCGCGCCATTCTTGCCAAACTCGAGGCCGAGCGCCGTACCACGGAGTTCGCCGCCGCGGAACGTGCCACGCAGGAAAAGTCCACAGCCGACAGCCTGGCTAAGGAAAAAATTGCCGACACCGTCCTGGGCTACGGATTGAGCGCGCCGGGATTGCCTAGCGTCAGCCAGGAGAGGGCCGAGTCCGCCCGAGGTAAAGCCGCGAGAGAACAATCGGAAGCCACACGCAGTACCGACACGGCAGCCGCTGCTGAAAAAGCCGCGCGCCGTGTCAACGACGAAGCCGCCAAGCAATTGGCCGACGAAAACGCCTCCAAGGCTCGCGCCGAAAAAGAACACAAAGCACTTGTGGCGCGTCTAGAAAAAGAGCGCCTGAGGAGCGAGAAGGCCGCCGCCGCTAAAATTGAAGCGGAAGAAAAGAAAGCCGCCAAGCAATTGAAGGCTGAGACCCGTGCCACGCGGCGATCAGGCGCAGCGGTTGCGAACACGCTTTTCGGAAACGCCGGAGACGCGGCTGAAATCACGGAGGTCATCGAGAGTAAAAGAGGAATCGGGAGTGAGAGCGGAGTCGATGGCGACAACACCCTGCTCTTAGAGCGCCCCGAGGATTCGCGCGGGGCTAACGGAAAACGTGATGCTACGGAAAAAACTAACGTTGCCGTTTTCGGCTCGCTCAACGACGAGATCGCGCACGATCGCAACGAGCTTCGGGCCCACGCAAAGTCCCGCAGCGGCATGGGCCTTGCGATCGCCGCGGGCGTGCTGATGATCGCAGGCGGCGGAGCCTGGTGGTTCTTGCTTGGCCCAGGCGTGGCAGCACGTGAAAAAGCAGCGCAAACTAATTCTGTATCGAGTACTTCGCAGCTGGATTCGCCGGCAGCTTCGCCAGGGGCTGCGTCGCCAACTGCGTCGTCGGGTTCCGTGGCAACCCAGAATACTTTGTCGTCGCCTGCACTTCCCAGCGGAGCTGTGCCCGCCGGCGCGAAACTTAACGATGGATCGAGCTCGACGCTTTCACGTCCCTACGGCGCTACCGAAACCAGGCTTTCCGGCGCGAGCAACGACTTAGCGAAAAGTGCGAGCGCAGGTTCGCTTGGGACACGAGACGCGCGCTCGATCGAAACGTCGTCTCGGGTAAAAGATGCGCTTCCGCCAGCAGCGATACCCAGCGAGCCCGTGCGCACAATTACCGCACGTCCTGCGCTCGATGCTACGCTGCGCGCGCCCGTGAGAACGAATTCCGGAATACCGGCACGCACGGCAGATTCAGATTCTGTGCCCGACGTGCGCGGAGCTTCAACCGTAATGAATGGGATGAATGGCGCGGAGACTACGATTCTCGGCGGTCGCTCCGTTTCCGCAAACGCCATCGCCCCGCCGCCTCCAATGGGCGGCAATGTCGTGACAGGGCGCTTACTGAAGTCCGTGCCGCCGCAATTTCCCGATATCGCGCGGCAACGCCACGTTGATGGCGACGTGGTCGTGCGCGCCGATGTAGACGCCAGCGGAAATGTCGTGACAGCCAGCGCGCTCAGCGGACCCGACGTGCTCCGCCCGGCGGCATTAACCTCGGTCAAGCAATGGAAATATTCCCCGGCGCTGCTCAATGGCCAGGCCGTCCCTATGCAAGTCCAGATAACCGTAAAGTTCCGGAACACCAAGTAGCCATAAGATTCCGATAGTATTTCGTCGATTGGGCGATCCTTCGATTGATCTGTCATTACACCGGCCCAGCTTCCGGCACGCTCCAGGCCAGGGTCCGCACACACCAGGTGCGCCTGCAATTTCTCGAGCGAATCCTCCGAGAAGACATCCGTGAACGAGCGATGGTGCGTAACCTAGCGCTAGGCGTGGGGTCGAAAAAACGGAGAGACGAGTCGAAGGGGAGCCGATTGCGGTGTTCTGTTTCGCGCTAAATCAAAAGCGGAATCGTAAGCAACAGCGCGGAGAACAGAAAACCGACTGCGATTGGACCCAACGAACGCGGGTCTGTGCGCATAGCTAACCCCGCCACGAGTTGCCGCGCTTGTATCCCACCCCAGCATCGCTCTCAACAAATTTATTTGCGAATTTATTTGCAAAAGAACAACCGGGCTCTTTCGAGTATCGGAGAGCTCCCGAGAGGGATTACGATTCATCGTGCGTCAGGTAGCCCGTCAGCTAACCGGAGCCGTGGCGCCCTGCTGGGCGGGCGCGTCACCGCGAAAAGCGTTCGCGTAATCGCGGGCGTATTGATCGAAGGTGCGCGCCGGATGTCCGGTAAGAGTTTGCACATTGTGCGTGACCCGACTCGCCGCGCCGGTAATGTAATAATGGAACAGCTCGAGCACCGCGCAGGCCGCAGCCTTCGGCATTCCCGACGAGATTGTTGACTTCATGAAATCCTGATCGGAAATATCCACAAACGAAATCTCTCGTCCGGCCACCGCAGAAAGTTTCTCGGCAATTTCGTAATAGCTCAGCGCCTCGGGTCCGGAAAGCTCGTAACGCTGGCCCTGCGCGGCGTAGCCGGAGTCGGTCAGCACCGCCGCGGCCACTCGCGCCACATCGCGTGCATCAATGTGGCTGACGCGCGCATCGCTCGCCGGCAAATAAAATGCGGCCTGCTTGCGAATCGTGAGCCCATAAGAATTATTCATGTTCTGCATGTATCCGTTCGGACGCAGCAGCGTGTACGCCATTCCCGACGCGACAATTTCTTTTTCCACCGGGTGATGAATTTTTGCGAACGAAAAGCCGTCGGTCTCCGCGCCCCATACGGAATTCTTCACCACCTGCATCACCCCGGCGCGCTTGGCCTCGCGAACCACGTTGAGCTCGAGCTCAGTCTGGTGCGGTACGTTTCCGGAAACCAAAAACACGCGATCCACGCTGGCAAGAGCCGGCCGCAGCGTCTCCAGCTTCGCAAAATCCAGCACAATCCCGTCAATCCCATTGCGCCGCGCCTCCTCGGCATTCTGCGCGGAGTGAAACCCTGCACGTACCTTCACGCCCGCCGCCCCCAGCTGTTTCACCACCTCGCTCCCCACCGTCCCGCCCGCGCCAGTCACCAAAATCATCCCCGCCTCCGTTCACTATCTCGCGCTCATTCGCATCTGAGGGTCTCGGTCGTCCCGCTACCGAGTATAAGGTTTCGCTATGCCAGGCGCGCCACAAGTTTATCCGGATAGTTTACCCGGGTTGGATGCGGAAGGACAAAGGGATCCATACCGGGACATTCGCGGTTCAGTTTGGCGACCAATGCCCTATTAGGGTTGAATTGCCGCACGTTCTAGCGCGTCCGCGCTTGGCGCGTTGTGCAGCAACTCGAACACAAAGGATTGGTCGGCGATAGGAAGGGGTAAAGGTGCGCGATCTTATTGCGGGCCACCTTGGGGTGCGGCGGCCTGGATATGCACTTTCCGTGGACCGGGCTTACGATTTGCGCGCGGAAAGAATACTTGGACATTTAACGTACCCATTGCTGTTCAACAAAATCGCAAACACAGCGCACCTGATTTAATCCAAGGGCGAGCTGGTGACGCAGCATTTGCCGACTAGCTGATTCTGGTTGGCGACTCGCGCTCGTTCTGACAACGTCAGCGAGTTAGGCATACACATCCATAACCCTGCTAGGTATGAGAATTTGCCTAGCCGCCAACACTCGCGCGCGTTTTTGCAACGAGCGAAACGACCATTTTTCGATGGACCGTTGCCGTCTCCATCACGGTCTTATCGCAATGCGTAGCCCGGCTCACCCGGAAGCAATCCCCCGACGCGCACCACCTTCACGCCCGAGCGGACGTCCGCGGCACTGATGTAACCAATTGCCCCGGCGTTTCCCTTCACACCCTCCTGCACCATGCCATTGGAGAACAGCGAGGCCGGCGGGTCGGACACCTCAGCGCGCATAACCTTGGCGACCCAATATTGCCCGTATTGTTGCTCGGTCATCTGAAACACCACGCGCAGGATTACTTCACGTTCTCGCGTCCCTTGCGAGCGCATCAGCGGCACCACGGAGTTGCTGGCTTTCCAGTATTGCCGCTCTCCCATAAAAATCTTGCGCAAGTCCGCTAACGTCATATTGCTCGTGGGATTACTGGGGTTCACAACGATGGCAACATCGCTGTCTGTCAGTGTCCCCGCGGCCCGGATTGAAAGCAGCGAGCATAGGATGAAGCATACAAAAATATAGCAAAAGCGAGGATTCGTTCTTCTTTTCATTAGAATATTCTCAAAACGTAAAGCTAGTCTGAAAGAAAAGCCCATTCACATGAGGATCGTTGGGCTTCCGCGTAATATGCCTGTACTCACCCTTAAACGCCGCCAGGTTAGTGATGTCGTAACGAACACCAAACGTTGAGCCGGTCAGGGGCCGCACGGCCACGCTGTTATCGCCCACAAACAAAGGATCGCTTGGAGATATGTTCGACCATTCGAATCGGTAATAGGGCTTCCACTTGTGTCCCTCTCCAGGCAAGCGATAGGCAATCTGCACGTAGGCGGAATTGCTATTAAAAACATTCTCGGTCAGCACATTACGATGGCGAACATGGGCAAACTCCGCCAGAAATTCGGGGCTCTCTTTAGTCCAAACAACGTGCGCTGTAGAGATGAGCTCGCGAAAATTGGGATTACCAGGCGACACGCCGGGGCTGGTGATCAAGTCGCCGTAAAGTGATCCGCCGATTTGCAGACCGTTGAGTGCCGCTGGCCGCGCGAAAAGATTGGCCACCCATGCGCGATTGTTGTTGACGTCGCCACTGTCGCCGGGGCGGGCGATGTTTCCTGCTCGGCCATTTCCGAGACCCACATTGTACCCGAGACCCAGTGGGCCGGACGGGACGTTGCCTTCTGCCAGCATTCCGATGAAATGAACCGGCTGGAATCGCCCGCCAAACCGAATCATCTCCGGACGAGAGATTGTGGTTTGCAACCACAGCCCATGGTGAAAAGCGGTGTTCCAGTAATTGATCGGTGTGTGGTAGCGGCCGAAAGAAAGCTTGAAATGGTCGTTATAATCGTAACGGATCAAATATCTTTCAATATCCACGTTGTAGAACCCTGTTGACGCGCTGAAGCTGATCTCTCCAAACACGGATACTTTTTGCGAGAGCGGCGAGGCCACATGCAGGATGAATTGTCCAAGGTTGAACCCGCTCTTGCTGCCCGGATCATCGGTAGCTGAAAAGTCGATATCCCCGAAGCCGCGGAAATGAAGCTGAGGGTAACGTTGCTCGATTGCTCCATGCGTTTCGACCTGGCCGCCAATACGCTCGTCGGCGCCAGCATGATGGTCAACACCAGCGTGTAACTCAGCAGCCGACACGCGGCTGGACTCTGGCGGCTGAGCGGACGCCGTCGTCGGTTGCGTTGGGTTGGATGCTGAAGCCGTGGCCACGCCTGTCGCTGTGGATTCCCTTTCTTTTTGCAAACGCTCGACGAGCGTTTCCAGCCTTTCGATCCGCGCACGCATTTCTCGGAGCTCTAGGTCCCGCGCATCCGGTACGGTGGTTGCAGATGGTTGCGACGCTTGAGTTGTTTGAGCCGGCGCGCTGATTGCCATGAATAGAGTCGCTACAACAAGTCCAGTCATGCGATACATACGATGCGTCCCCCCCCTTTACAGCTGGACCATCGTAGCCTGTCTTTTCTGCCCGTTTAGCGTTTCAGTTTGGGATGTTGCGTGAGAGTTAGCAGCAACTTTCCGTCAAGTGAGAGGTTGTGGTCCACCTGGACTAACGGGGGTAAGTTTGGCAGATTCAAACAAATAGCGGTGCGGCAGATCTTTCGGGAGCTTATGCTGTTGCCATCTTCATCGAGCGTATCGCGATACCGCCCAGAATTAATACCGCAGCGATAATTGCTCCCCAAAGAACTGCGGGATGACGCTCCGACCAGGGACGATCGTCGGGGCGTCCGGTATAAGCGGCGTTCGCTTCTTCGGCGCTCAGCTGCACCTGAGCAGCTCTCGCATCCTTCTCAAATAGCCTGGCGTAGTCGTAGACGGGCGCCGGCAGCTTCTCGTCGCCGTAATAAACGGTAGGCAAGGTCCCTGCGTCGGCATTGAAATAGATCCGCCTCTCGTATTGCTGGAGGCGCACGCCGGTGTTTTTCAATGGCAGATCATCACCATTGTGAAGCATTACTTTTAGAATGCCCGGGCCAGTTGAATGAAGATCAACCGACATCTGCTCGACGTCAATCTTTTGCCCGTTGCGCTGCATGTGAATGCGTTTGAGCTCGCCGGACTGCAAATATTGCTCTTTGGCATCCCGAATCTCCAACTCTCGAACGAAATTATTTTGCGTAGGATTAATCGTGAAAATCACCCGCTCCGCGGGAACATTTTCCACAAGAGGGAACACAAAAACGGTATCTCTGCCCTTCTGGTCTTGTTTGGGTTGGCTGCTGAGGTCTCGCCACACGCTCTTTTGTGCGCGGGTTATTGCCGCTGTCGCGCTCTCAACTTCGGAAGGCGTAACTGCGCCGGTAACGGTCACCCGTAAGTATTTGTAAGTTGACCCTGGAATCTGAAGCATGCTGTTGCGGCCCAGTTTTTCTTCGGACAAATCGTAGAGAGTCGTGGTGCCCAGGTTAGTCCAGTGTGCTCCGTGCGGGTCATCCTGCCCTTCCACGTTGGCATGCGCCACAAAGTTTTTGGTCGACAGTTTTAATTCAATGCGGTCGTACTCAGCAATGCCTGCCATGTCCAGAAGAAACTGTGTTTTCCCCGCGGCAATGCCCGACTGGAGCACACGGATATTTTTGCGCTCGGTCTCTGAGCCGCCCCATTCAGTCGTCAGTACATACGGGATTTCTTTCTCGGCCGAATAAATCCTCAGATCGCTCAAATCCGGGCGTGCGTGTCGCCACATAGTTTCATCCGCCACTGCGTATCGCTGACCGCTGGAAGTTGGGCCATCGATATTGCGCTGGTACTTAAAAAACGAAACGGAAGAAGCTGCTGACAAAAGTGCGGCCGCCAAGGCCAAAGTTATTCTCATCAACCCAAGTCCCCTGAGCTGTTTTCTGGGGAACGCGATGAAAGCTTCAGCCAGTCGCGCTGATAAATAAAAGAAATTCCCAGCAATACTGCCCCCAGAGCGATAAAGCTCACGATGCGGTAACTCCCTCCTAGATCCGACACGTCATACAAAAACACTTTGCCGATGGTGAACGCGATCAGAAACAAAGCCTGCCAGCGCACAAACGCCGAGCGTTTCCAAAAGCCGATCGTCATCAAAGCTGTCCCATAGATTAGCCAGATAGCGGAGTAGCTGAAACCCCGAGCGATGTAGTCCCTGCCCGTCACCGCTTGGCGGTTGAAGTAATCCGCAGCTTCCCACGTCAACGCGATCAGTGCGAGCAGGTTCAACGCAATCACAGCCCCGTCGAGGAATGGCCTCTCTGCCTGCGAAGCATGGCGTTTGCCAAATCCTGCGATTCCACCCAGCACCGCGATCGCCACCACGTAAGTGGCAAACCGCGCGTTGAACACCAGCGTATCGGCTTGCAACTGATCGAAACACAGCAGCCGGAAGATACCTAAAGCCAGTGCGGCCAGCGCAAGGTAGCGCAGAAAGGCAGCTTGCGTTCTTACACTGACCCACAGCAGCACCGCGGATTCAACCAGCCACGCAATCGTGATCCAGTGCGCGTTGAGTTTTAAGGGGATGGCCACAGTGATGAACGCTATGGCGATGGCTACGTGCACCAAGTTAATGAGTTTCGTATCTTCGGTAGGAAAGCGCTCCTTTAAGGCAGCAGCGATGCTCAAGTAAACAGCCCCGAGCACGAGCGCAAACCATGTGAGCGCAACCGTCTGGGACTCGTACAACACGTAAAGCTCTAGGAAAAATGCAGCAGCATTCATCAGAGGCAGCAAGGTAAATGTTATGGAGGATCCGGAAAGCCGCGTTGACCGTTCGTAATGGCTGACCAGCGGGATCACTGCAAAAATAGCCGCGAACAATGCCGCAAAAAAAACTGTAAGTAGCCTCTGGTCCATCGAATAATACTCCGCAAACCAGCCGGCATAGAGAATGAGGGTTCCCGCGTAGCTTCCCCAGAGCAGTCGTCGCCAAGGTTTGAAGGTGGCCATTGCCAGAATGGCAATATCCAGCAGGCTCAGGTAGGAGAACAGTACTACCTCGTGGTTCTGTCCTGTGGAAAGCAGCGCGGGGGTAGCGAAGCCGCCAGCCAGCGCAAAGCTTGCCAGCAATTCCGCATCCTGACTCAAGGCGAGCGCAATCGTTGCCGCGGTGACTACCACCATTGCCATGAATGCGGCTGCCGCAGGAATCAAATGGTAAATCTGAAATGCTCCCCACAACGATAGATACAGAGTGCCGATGCCCACTGCTTTCAATGAATATGAAAATGTCGCATGCCCGCGGCTGCGGAAGCGCTCACTCCATAGGACCAGTGCAATCCCGGCGATGAGACCGATCACAATCCTTCCACCGGGCCCAATCCAGTTATTCTCAAACGCATATTTCAGGAAATACGAAACTCCGAAGAGTATGGCGACAATGCCGATTCGGTTGAGCCAATACTGGCCAATCTTTTTTTCAAGATCGGCGTCTTCCCCAGTGGGGATAGTTAGAGGTCTTCGAACAGGTCGCCCCGGCGGCGGTCCGGGCCGCGCCCCACTCACAGGCGAACCAGAAGCAGGCTGTACCGAAGGAGACACAAACGCAGTTTCGGAAGGCGAAGCAGGCGTTTCCCGTCGCACCTGAGGAATCTCACGCTGCCGCGCCTCCGGGGCAACGTCGCTAAGTTGCTCCAACTGATAAACGCGCGCGGTAAGCGCCGCCACCTGCGCTTTCAGCGCATCTAGGTCATCTGGGGGCTGGCCCATTGGCGTAAGTTAACCCATCTGTTGTCGCGTAGCAAAGCGCTTCCTTCAATCAAGTTGCGCCAATCACACCGCGATTCGTCTACCTCAATACGAGCGAGCGGCCGCGACGTTTCGCCCGATGAATGCCTTTGCACGCGTTGCGCATATCCCCCGCAGGAGAGCCATGGCGCACCGTCTGTGTCGTCGTTTTTTATCTTTACTCTCACCTATCAAAAGTCTATATTCCGGCGCAACATTCACCTAGCTTGGAGAGCTACCCGCATGTTTAAAAAGCTGGCTTTTTTCTTTGGCTTCGTTCTGGTTGGGTTTCTGATGGCGCCTTTTAGCCATCTGCTCGCACAGCAAAAACTGGACCGGCTCAATCAAGAGCGCGCCCTGCAGATGCTGAAAGATGCTTACGACAACGTGCGGAAAAATTACTATGACCCCAAGATTCGCGGTCTGGATTGGGACTCTAGCTACCGCCAGCATCAAGAGAAGATAAGAAAAGCCGTGACATTGGGTAATGCCTTTTCCGCGGTCGCCGGTCTCCTTGAGGCGCTAGATGATTCACACACATTCTTTAATCCTCCGTCGCGCCCCATGCGAATGGACTATGGCTTCCGGATGCAGATTTTTGGCGACAAGGCGTTGATCGTCCGCGTGCGTCCCGGCACCGACGCTGCATCGAAGGTGCATCCCGGTGATGAAGTGCTGCAATACAATAGCTACCCGGTACACCGAGATGATCTTTGGAAGATGAATTACTACTTCAACCGATTGTCACCCAAGTCCGCCTCGCGGTTGCAATTACGCGATTTGAATGGTACCGAGCGCGACCTTACGGTGGAAACCAAGATGCGACAAGAGAAAAGAGTAATGAACCTCACCGGCTCCGACGGGGGATCGGATCTCTGGCAAATGATCCGCGAAGAGGAAAACGCCGATCACATTGTTCGCAACAAATACTTTGAGCTAGGCGATGTCATGATCTGGAAGATGCCGGAGTTCGACTTGTCTGATGAATCGGTCGACAATCTATTCAGCTTCGCCAAGAAGCACAAATCGCTGATTCTCGATCTTCGTGGGAACCCGGGTGGACTGGTGAAGACCCTGGAGCGAATGGTAGCTAATGTGTTCGACCACGATGTGAAGATTGCCGATCGCATCGGCCGCAAAGAGCTGAAACCTCAAATGGCCAAGTCGCGTGGCAACAAGGCATTTTCCGGAAAGATCATAGTGCTCGTTGACAGCCAATCAGCGTCAGCCGCGGAGCTCTTCGCCCGCGTCATGCAGCTCGAGCAGCGCGGAACCGTTATTGGTGATCGCACATCGGGCAGCGTTATGGAAGCTCTCTACCTTGGCGGATCTCAAGGCACCGACACCATGATCTTCTATGGCTTCTCTGTAACCGACGCGGATTTAATCATGAAGGATGGAAAGAGTCTGGAGCATTCCGGCGTGGTGCCCGACGAGATTCTTTTACCCGCTGCCAAGGATATCGCTGAGGGGAAAGATCCGGTCTTGGCGCACGCTGCTGAACTTGTTGGACTGAAGATGGATTCGACAGAGGCTGGCAAGATGTTCCCATTCGAGTGGATACCCTTTTAATTTCACAACTAAATCCGCGCAAATCCGGTGATTAGAAGCAGCAACGTTACTGAAGCCTTCGTTGAAAACAACGATGCTGAGCCGCACTCCCGACAGGTGCGAGCGAATTTATCGGAAGGACTATGCCTTTTCCTAGGCGCGAGTGATAATCAATCTAGTGGAAACACATTGCACTCGATGTAATTCCCCGATGACATGCTGTCCCGAAGGCAATTGCTGGTGCACTGAACTACTTCCGCAGCCGATCCGCCCAGAATTCAATGGATGTCTCTGCCCCAATTGTCTCAAGGGGGCTCTGGAACCCAAGCCTAGCGAACAACGATGATGAACAATCGTTCCCCCCCAAGACACCGGTCAAGCCGCTACTTTCTTTCTGTAACAACGTTAGCCTGGCCATATGAACGCGAGTGAACGAGAAAATACGGCTGGCCGGTTACCTCTCCGGTAAAACCGGGGTAGAGACCGGGTTGCCCCGTTCCCCGGTTTACCTCGAAATAATACTGTAACGGATAATTTGAGGCCGTATGAGTTCCAGGGATCGTCGCTCGAAAGATTGCATCTCTACCCTTCGTTTCAATGGAACTGTCGGCGAGCTGCATTTCAACAACAATGTATCGCTCGGCCTGGTTCACGTGCCGGTAATATAAATGAATCGAGATCGGTTCGACTGCCTTGTTGGTCGCGCTCTTGGAGGAGAAGGCGCCTTTACTCGATAAGCTAATCTGCAACGGCTCGCCGGGAACAAATCGCGCAGGCGGGGTATGCAAGCACGATACGCCGAGTCGCCGCGGTTGCCCTAACACTTCCTGAACCGCTAAGGCGACGCGATCTGGCGGATGCGGATACGCGCCGGCTTCGGTCCTCACTGCGCCCTCACTTTGGCTCGACTCCAGCCGCTTGGCCATTGCCGCGATATCCGCATCCATTGCCGGCAAACGATCGAGCCACTGCCCGCGCTGGTGCGGCAGTGTGCCAATCGTGATATCGGCTACATAGATGTTTTTCGCTTCCTCGGCAAAGTCAGCCCAAATCTTTCGTGCGCGACGGTATGCTCTCAACGCCTCCTCCAGCGCCGCCCGGTCTCCCGATTGCTCATAGATCGCGTAAAGCGTTCCGCTACGAAATTTTGCCGCAAAAAAGCGCCCCAGACCGATTAGGATCTTCAGGTCAATGGCCATCCTGCGAAACTCCGGACTGGTCTTCCCGGCGGCTTGCCCGTCTCCGCGGATGCCGCTTTCCGCTTCCTGCAATCGAGCCGCCGCATTTTCGGCGAGGTCCTCCAGCCATCGCGCCACTTCCACAGGAGAATACTTGCCGCTGCGTTCGTCTTTCAACAACTCACCTGCAAAATCGCTGATGCGCGAGAACATTTGTGAGTCCAATGCGCTGACATTTCCAAATACCTTGGGCGCAGGAGTATCGCCGTAAATATTAGCCTTGCCAGAGTTGGCCATCGGCTGATTGCTGTAGAACTCCGGATGGAAAGTTTCATTAGCCGCTGAGGGCAGGTGCGCAGTCGTCACGATCGGCAAGATCCGCGTGGCACTCGCCAGCGCCGATTCAAGTGCCTGCGCGCTACCTCGAAATTGCTTGCGCAAATAACGACGCCAAATATCAGGGTCCGCCTCCGGGTTGTAGAGGTGCCGCCCCCAAACGCGATATGTATAGAGATATTTTTCCCAGTCCCACCGCGGCTTCAGCGAACCGTCGGCGTACGCGCAACGGCCACCCGCAATTCCTGATCCGCGCCGACCCTTGAACGAGAGGGGCTCGAAGAATTCGCCGCCGCTACTACCGCAAAATCGAAACGCGCGCGAGTGAGCCGCGGCCGTCACCGGATCCCCCGTCAGCAGAAACCGGGTCGTTCCCGGCCAAACACGATGCATCACCGTATACGGGCGATCTTCCGTCAGAAAATCCGCGTAGCCATAACGCGTAAAACTTCTTGATCCCGAGCTCAGCCCAAAAAACCCCTCGCCGTTGACATTTTCCCGAGGCATCTCCAGCTCGCGAATCGCTGATTGGTGGTAGGGCATGCCCATGTGCTCCGCCCAGTATTTCGGCGAGAGCTTCACCGGCATCCCCGTTGATAGTGCCGCGTCAATCATTTTCTGGTCGAGACCTTTCGGGTGCAAGTCGATTTCTACTTTGCGACCGGAATGCGCCACACCATCAAACACTGTTTTCCAGAACTCATAACTTCCCTCATGCACTCCGCTCTCGCCGTGCGTGCGCAACGTGACGCCGCTAATCTTTGGACACGCCTGCAACAACGCCGCGAGCGCGTCGCGGCTATACGCCGCATGATTTTTCTGGGTCAGTCCCTCGATCGTGTGGTTCGCATGCGGACTCTCTATCCACTGATATCCATGGGTCCAGATCCCCAACTGGAAATCGATGCCATGCGCCCCAGCCTGCTCACTGATAAATCGCAGCATCTCCAAATTGCTGTCGCGCTCCGTATCGGGCAAATTTACCGCGCGCACGTTATAGCCGGGCACCGCAAGAAAAAAAGGATACGTGAAGAGAAAATATGCGTCGGTAACGTCCCGCAAAAAATCGTAGCCGATCCCCAAGGCCAGATGAAAACGGTTGAATCGCTGCCCCGCGAGCATGGAAAAATATGTCGGCCACATTTCGCGGTCATTGAACCAGGGTTTATCTTCCACATCGCTGACGAAAAGACGCGCAATGCTTCGGGCCGCGTTAAAGGGCTGCTCAGTGAGTGGTTTTCGTTTAACCAGCGTTTGAATCAAGTCGGAGCCGCGCCCATCATGCTGGCTAACTTGATCCGCTAATTCGACTAGCGCGTACATTAGCCCGCGCGCATCGCTCCCGGACGCCAGCAGTACCGGTCTGCCGTCATGATTTGCGTGCACGACTGCCAGGCTCTCCGGCACATCGGAGATCGATAGTTCAGCGCTCTTAAGGAATGCGGAAGCAAGCGGGGTGTGCAGCCCCGCCGCAACTATGCACAGGTCAGCCGGCTCAATCGATCCCTCATCCGCCTTCCGTGCAGCGATACCCCTCCCCGCAAGCGCGCGCCCAAGCTCCTGCAGCGCCCAAGCTACAGGCGCCGCTGATGCCACCGGATCCGTGCGGTCCGTCACGACGCAGACGCTCTTCCCACTGTTCGGCTGCGCCGCAGTCGCAGGTCCCACACCCAAAGCGCCAATCGAAAGCGCCGTCACCTCCAGAAATTCACGCCGAGATAAATCTCGCTTTTTCATATTCGAACCTTTTCGCTCCACTCTTATCGCTCGGGTGTGCGACGATTTACTTTAAATTCACAGCGAAAAAACTGAGCGCCAAGTCCCTAGTTTTGCTGTGGATGGCCTCACGGCCGACTCCTGGGCCATCCGTGCACAGCAAGGTGAGCGTCTTGCGCCCCTGTTCCGTGCAACTGGGCAAGAAGACGTAGTGCCCCACAGCTCCCGCGAAAATCGTGAGTTTCGCGCCAGGGATATGGGCGGCAAAATATTTTGCGCTGGATGCGACGGGAAAACTTTCATCGGCGGCGCCCGCAACGATTCCCACGGGGATAGAAATTTTCCCCAGGGGTTCTGCCGGAAACGCTGGGCCCAGTGCCGGCGCCATGGCAAACACAGCTCGAACGCGCGCGTCCCGATAGGAATCGCTAGCGTGATGCAGAGCCTCCTGGAAAGCTGCGTCATTTTTCGCGAGCTGATCGAACCGCTCGAGCAAATCCGGAAACTCCGGAGGGCTCTTGCAGATCCCGTCAGCATTTGGAGTTTCGCAGAATGCAAAGAAATTTGCCGGGTCCGTGATTCCACCGGCAATCTCGATCATGGTGTAGCCGCCCAGTGAGAATCCCGCAGCCCCGACGCGCTTGGAATCAATGCGCGCGCCAAACGTGCTATCGACGAGCATCTTGTCAATCGCGACGCTCAGGTCCCTGGCGCGCTCCCACCAGATAGAGAATCCTTGCGGCGTGTACCCGTCGTTACCGTTGTTGCCCGGGTGATTGACCGCGACGGCGATGTAGCCATGCGCGGCCAGAGTCGTACCCAGCCACGCCATGTTCAACGCCGAGCCACCGGTGCCGTGGGATAGCAGAATCAGAGGAAACTTGGCTGGCGACGACACCAGAGCAGTATCCTTCATCGCCTTCCCGGCGCTCAGCAGCGGTCCGTCGGGTGGCCCGATCCATTGCGGTTGCTCCGCCGCCGCCGCGTCGGTGGGGTGCCAGATCACCGAGGTCAGTCCATGCGTTTTCGCCTCGCGCCAGTTATACGAACCTTCAACCGTAAATGTGCGATAGCTGAGTCCCACCTTATAGAGAGGAGCAGTCTGCCCTCCAGCGTGCTTGTTAGTCTGCTTGCGGTTCTGCTTATAGCTCTGCTTGCTGACCTGCCCGTCGCTTTGTTTCCGGCCTTGGGCGCACAGCAGCGAAGGAATTAAAAGCAAGATCAAAACAAGAAGAATCGTTTGCGCACGATTCACGTCAGGCCTCAAGTGCATTTGTATTTTGGTCTTTCGGGGGGAAATCCTAACAGAATTCGCGTGACTCGATGCCGTTAAAATCTTTTAACGCGAATCCACAGGCACCAATTTCTGCAATGTTTCTTCAACGCCCTTCGGATGGAAACCGAATGGCCCCGGACGCGACTTGTACGCCACCCGGCCATCGCGATCTACCACGTACAGTCGGTCCGGCCAGCCGGTGTATGCAATCTCGGTGGAATTGTCGAATCCGTCGACCACCGCGGGAAACTTGATTCCAAGCTTCACCACGCAGATCTGACCCAGTTGGCTGCGCTCCCCGAAGCTCGCCGGCTTCGCGAACACCACGTTATCCTTCAGGTTAACGTCGTCTTGCCACACGTCGCTTGTGTGCGCCTCGCGGATATAAACGACGTAGAAAGCGACTTTATCTTTGTATTGCTCGTACAGCTTGTTCAGCGCGGGAACCTCCCGCCGAAATGGTGGTCAGGTGTAACTTCCGAAGACAAGCACCACCGGCTTTTGATCTCGCAGCGAAGATAACTGAAAGTGGCTCTTGTGGTCGACGCTTTCGACCGCGAAATCCGGCGCCGCATCGCCCACCCTCACGCGTCCGCTTCGCGCCACATTCCAAAGCGGCTTGAACGGCAGAACCATGAACGCTGGCCAAGGCACATGCTTCATGGTCTGCGCAAAATTATCCGGCGACTGCAGCATTGCCGCAAACAATGCCCCGCACACCATCGCGTACACCACCACAATCGCGCCCAGGATTTTCAGCACTCTACGTATGTTGGTTCTTCCTTGTAGTCTAGAATCAGCGATGCCGCAACGAGCTCACCTCAAGCGAGGGCTAGCGATGAGCAGCTCATTGTAACGCTGATTCACCTCAAACCCGTTTGCCCCAACTCTCGAGTGTGTTGTCGAAACTACGGACACAATTCAAATTGGCGAGTCGTCATGACAACCACGGCAAGAAGTATCCTCCATGTGTCTTGCTATCGGCGGCTCTATGATCGCACCGGTCATGCCCATTCGATGGGGCAAATGGATGCGAGACTTTGCAAGTCTCGCCAAACGTACCCGCCGTGAAACTCGCCTTTCTTGCTCAAGGGCCTTTCCCCTCCTAAAGCTTCGTGGAACCGACAGGAGGGATTTTGAGCCACGCCGAACAGTACCAAACAAAACCAGCTTCCGTCTTTTGGTTGGAACTGATCGAGCCATTGGTTTTCACGTACCTCGTAGCTCGGCGGATGTTTCACATTCCAATAAGTCTCGGTCCAGGTTTTTACGTGCAACGCAGCCAGGGCGCGTATGTCTGCAGAGGTCGCTTCTCGAATGATAAAACACGAAAGCGTCGCGCTTCCGAAGCAGACTGGTATTGGTTGCTTTCGAGGGTCGTCTAAGACGCAATATAAAAGGGCGCCCCTTTTGGAGTAGGGTTTGGGTGGCTGCCTCAATCCCTACGGAAAGGAACGCCCTCAATGGATAGCAAAAAGTATATCGGTATGGATGTGCACAAGGAAAGCATTTCGATTGCGGTGATGAATGGTGCAGGAAAGATCGT
>Ga0209117_1000168_pt1 | contig 40517 bp, 43 predicted proteins | sample BlaSpr_A8_OM2_M2_FD_187978 | JGI IMG/M metagenome (GOLD analysis project Ga0209117, IMG submission 187978) | Forest soil microbial communities from Thunder Bay, Ontario, Canada - Black Spruce, Ontario site 2_A8_OM2_M2 (SPAdes) (version 2) | ecosystem: Environmental > Terrestrial > Soil > Boreal... | reverse complement strand
CTCTACGAGGCCCCGCGTTCAAATCCCGGGCCCGCGGGCCCCCGACCAATTTCGAGTTCAAAATCGCCGTTTTCTGAGTCTCCAGGAAGACCAGGGCGGTTCACAATCACTCCCCCGAAGAAGTCTTTCATTTGTATGGGGAACGGCTGTTCTATAGTGGCTCCCAATGCAAGGGCGGAATTAAGAAAATGACTTCGTTCTCCAAGACAATGGCGTCGTTCAGCAGAGCAGAGGGAATACTGGCAGTCTTGTTTGGGGTGGGCTTTGTTCTCGGCTTCCTGTTGACTCCGTTGGGAGTCGAGACTCGTATACGCGAACTGCGGACCCCGGTGTTCGCGGGGTTCTTCATCGCTGTTGGATTGTTGATTCCGCTTGCCGGGTTGGTTTCGCTGTTCCTTCGAAGAGCGAAGCTCGCAGGCGTCTTGGCGTTAATAGACGGCTCGCTTTCCTTCCTCATCCCTCCCGCTGACCAGGCAAAGTTCTTCTTCACCGTCATCCCTCCGCCTGCCGTCTTTATCGGTGAGTACATCCTGATATTGGTAGGAATCGGATACATGCTTTTCGGACCACGAGTCTATTCTCAGACCCGTTAGCGACCGAGAGCATCGACCGCGAGGACTAATCAGTTATCCATGAGATGCCGACAGGCGGGACCATCCCCGCTGGATCACAGCTGGATCACGCATTCCCGGCACCGGACGGCTCTAGTGGGGTCACCAAAGGACACCAGCCTGGTCGATTTCGTATTCGCGAGGACGACTCGGGAGTCTGTCGGACACCGGAGGACACGCCAGCGACACGGTTCGGGACCGTGAGGCCCCGGGTTCAAATCCCGGGCCCCCGACCACTTTCTGAGTTCAAAAACGTCTCTGCCGCGAACATAACGTGATAACGCCGATGTATTGGTGTAGCAGTAATGTAGCAATCCGGTTCTAATCGCCTCACCCGTGAACCAGGGGTACGCGAACTATTGGCCAGCACGACCTCGCCAGAAGCGCGGCAAGATCAGCATCCTGCGACAGGCTATTTGCTCGCTGTTGAAGGCATTGGCGGCAGCGGGAAATCGACACTGGCTGCCGCAATCCTGAGCTGGCTGCAGAACCTCGGGGTACCCGTAACTGCTAGCCGCGAGCCAGGGGCGACGCCCCTTGGCCTTGAGCTGCGCCGTGTTTTGCTTGAGGGCAACTACCGCCCAGTGCCTTGGGCGGACGCATTCCTATTTGAAGCTGATCGCGCTCAGACCTATGCCAACGTGATCGAGCCCGCTCTGACAAGCGGTCGGGTCGTGGTCTCGGACCGCAATCTCTACGGCACGATCGCCTATCAGGCGTTTGGCTCGGGTCTCGACCTCAACACCATTGACATTCTCAATCGGGCCGCCACCGGTGGGCGTTATCCAGATCTTGTGATCGTCGTCGATGCGCCTCCGGAGATTGCGCTCGCCCGAAAGCATGGGAGTCAACAGCCTGATCGATTCGATGAGCTTGATCTTCGGTTTCAGGCCAAAGCCCGTGAGGGCTACCTCTTTGCGGCCCGTCGAGATTCGGATCGTGCGCATGTACTCGATGGCACCGCCCCAGCCGACGCTGTCTTAGGCGGCGCAAAGGCCATCATCGTTCCGCTGCTTCAGGCTCACGGTCTACTAAGTAAGGCTTGACAGGCCTGAATGTGTAAGATATTCTTACGTCGTAATGAGCGTACATACAGAGAATCCAACGGCCGCGCCGCTATCGGATAAAGTTCGCAAGGCCGTTGTTGAGTGCTATTGCAAGCTACAGCACCTCGACGCTGTCGTCGTCGAAGCCGGCTTCAATGGGGGGCTTCCATTCGATTCGATCCTCGGAGTCGAGATGGCCGCAAACCTCGAGATCGCCCTCGCCGTGGCAATACCTGAGCAGAGTCTGATGCGGACGAGTGTCTACTCTTCGCTTGCGTCATTCGCTGCTATGGTCCAAGCCTGCGTTGAAAAGACTGAGGCCGGCAAGCAGTGACCTCGGCAGCAGACCAGCTCGAGCTTGCCCGACGGTTGCGTTCCAGCCGACTAGAGTCGGGCATGTCCCAGGCCGAGGCGGCCGACGCTGTGGGACTCTCGCGCGTGGCGGTGGCGGAGATCGAGGCCGGTCGCCGAAAGGTGAGCAGTATCGAATTGAACGAGTTCGCCCAAGCCTACGGCCGACCCATAGAGGTCCTACTTGGCACCAAGGGCGGGACTGACGCCGTCGCTGGATCGCCCGTCATGAACCACCTCGCGAGAACTGCGAAAAACCTGACCCCCGAGGATCAGCAGCAGTTGTTGCGCTTTGCCGAATACCTTCGGTCCGAGTCGCGAAAACGGCGGGACACAGGGACGTAGATTGAACAACCGACAAATCCACCTCGCCGCGATGAAGGAGGCAGCCCGGGCACACCAAGTTCTCCAGGTGGATTTAGGCCGTCAGATAGATCCGTTCGAGGCAATCAATCGGGCGGGCGTCACAGTGGCGATCGTGCCACTTGACAACCTCTCGGGCGCATACATCCCGGCGATGGCAGAAACGGACGGGCAGCCCGGAATCTTGGTGAATGCCAAACATCCCCGAACTCGCCAGAGGTTTACTGCGGCTCATGAGCTCTGCCACCACCTCCGCGACAAAGACATAGCGTTTGACCGGGAAACCGAAGTACTCCCTCGGTCCGGCGTCATTCGAAACGATCGCGAAGCAGTGGCAGAGGCATTCGCAGGGTGGTTTCTCATGCCGCGCCAACTCGTCTACCGATTCATGCATGACCTAGAGATTCCCGATTCCCCTAGCCCCACTGACGTCTATCGGTTGTCACTTGACCTTGGCACAAGTTATCTCGCAACCGCCGCGCACTTGTACTCCCTCGGCCTTGTCAGCCGTGTGCGCTGGAAGGAGCTCGCGAAGTTGGCCCCGAAATGGATCAAGCACCAACTTGCTGTGCATGGCCCCGGCGACTCATGGGGAGATGTTTGGCATGTAAGTGACACCGAACGGGGTAACCGCCATATCACGCCGCGACCCGGTGATGAAATCGTCATCGAGCTCGATGAGTTGCCCTCAAGCGGCTACTTGTGGACTACACCGGCCGGGGGTGGTTTCGAACTAACTGAGTTCTCTTTCGAGCAGGAAAACGCCGGGGAGGAAACGGACGTTGTTGTGGGTGGCCACGGTAGACGACGCGCTGTGCTACGGGCAACCGAGCCCGGTGAGTATCAGCTTCAGATGGAAATGCGGCGTCCATGGCTTCCCGCGACCCGAGCAATCCGTACGTTTTCCATACAGCTTTCGGTGCAGCGGAGATTGGTTGGCTATCAACCATTGGCCGTAGCCGTCTGACACGTTGCTTCCCGCTGCCGTCAGCCTCATCTCCGGGCAAACGCCTGTCACTGACCAAGGCACCCGGCCGACCTGCACGGCTATGGCAGCAACAGCTGCACATGAGTACGCGCGTGGTGGGCTCCGACTGTCGGTCGAACATCTGTGGGCCAACATGGGTGCCCGCGGCGGCGTGGTGTATGGCGGTGCGAAGTTGAGTGTTCTTCGTACTTCCCTTGTACTCGACGGGCAGTGCGAAGACGGATTCTGGTCCTACGGAACTGAGGCGCCAACTCCGCCACCGCAACCGATGCCACCGAACCGTTACAAGGCCAGTTCGGCAAGCCAGATTTCGGCTGCTGCACTTATCTCGGTGCAATCGGAGCTGGCGGCTGGTCGGCCCGCAGTGCTGGTCATCAATCCCAATCCCGCATTTGTACTTGGAGCGAGCCCAGTGGATGTTTCCAAGACCGATCCGGCGGATTCGTTTCTACACGCTGTTCTCGCTGTTGGTTACGACAACGGCAATGCAATCGTCACAGTCCGTAACAGCTGGGGGACTACATGGGGCGCCGCTGGCTATGCGGATCTCACTTACGACTTTGTAGTGGTGCGCGCCCGCGCGATCCTGAGTGTGGTGATTTAAGGTGGAGTTCATTCGCGCGGACAACCTGAGCATCGCGTGGCTCGCAGCCGCTAAGACTCTGCTCGCAAAGTCCACGGTCAAAGCTGGCCGCGAGGCGTGGGACCTCGCCGTCGAGATTGCCGACCCCGCCGCCGAGGTCTCAGATATTCGTGCTGGCTTGGATGCAGTGCTTACCAGGCAGGGGCTGCAATCAGTTGGCACCGTGGCCAACACAATTTTCCCGCAGAGCTTGTGGCAGTCAAGCCAGAGTCGCGATGAGTTCTTCGATCGCTATCGTCACATGGTGCGGAAGCTGAAGAAGTTCCGAGGAAACAACCGCGGACTCTACTTTGACCGCCTCACCAAGTGGCCGCCAAGCGGCGTTGAACCGATGAATCAGGTCGAGACGGTCATTAAGCGGATTGCATCTGAGCGTGAAGGCCGTGGCCCGCTCCGATTCGTCTACGACATGTCGGTCTTTTCGCCGTCGCATGACAAGCGGCCGATGGGCTTTCCATGCCTTGCTTATCTCAATGTGAAGCTTGATGGCGATCGCCTGCGGCTAACTGCTCACTACCGCAACCATTATTTCGTCGAACGCGCCTATGGCAATTACGTAGGTCTAGCTCGCTTGCAGAACTTTATTGCCGGTGAGTCAGGACTGATGCTCGGCCCACTCACATGCATCTCCGGCCACGCCGAGCTGGAACCTGAGAACGCCCGCAGTGAATTCCTAAGCTGGTTACGCCAAGTAATCGAGGAGCACCAAGCCGAATGCAACTGAACGAGTATCAGACTCTTGCGGCACGCACTGACCGGCGTCCTGAGAAGACGGAAGAGGGACTGGCCATTCCAATGCTCGGCATCGCAGGTGAAATCGGCGCACTTCTAGCCGAATACAAACGTCAGATCCGCGATGGCGTCGTGCCAGTGAACTTTAAGCAACACCTGCGTGAGGAATTGGGCGACATCCTCTGGTACACGGCAAATCTGGCATTGAAGCTGGACCTCGACCTTGAGGATGTTGCAGCTGCCAATCTGCAAAAGACAGCAGACCGCTGGCTCGAGGAGAGGACTTCGCCTGAATTTTTCGACTCGGACTATCCGGTCGCTGAGCAGCTACCAAGGCAATTCGAGGTTTATTTCGGATACGCCGACGCCGAGGGCAGAAGCAAGGTAGTTGTCACCGACGGCCGCGGTGCGCAGATCGGAAATCCTTTATCAGACAACGCCTTCGAGGGGGACGGTTACCGATTCCACGATGCATACCACTACACGTTTGCAGCCATGCTCGGGTGGTCGCCAGTCACTCGCCGAAATTTCAAACGCAAGCGGAAGAGCAATAAGGCTGTAGATGAAGTCGAGGACGGAGGACGAGGCTGGGTCATCGAGGAGGGAATCGCTGCACTGTCTTTCGCCTACGCCATGGAAAACGACTGTTTCGCAGGTACCGACCACGTTGACGAGTCGCTACTAAAAGCAGTGCGAACTCTCACCGCAACAGTTGAGGTTAAACTCCGCTCCAGCCGCGAGTGGGCGTCCGCGATAGTCACCGCAAGCCGGCTCTGGCGACAGCTCAATGAGAACGACGGCGGCGGCCTTAGCGGCGACCTAGAACGCCGTACGATTGAATTTCTGCCGGCGCAGAAAGCTCCGGCGTTAGCTACGTAGATTCCTAAGCGAAAGTATTCGTAGGGCTCACCCAACGTGCCCAGTCCGGAACAGTCACGTTCCACCGAGTTGGAAAGCCATAACGGACTGGGTGTGGATCGACCGAATATCGCTGCTTTATTCGCGTGCGACTACTGCGCCCGACTGCCTCTGGGTGTGCAACCCGAGAATACTTGTCGACTTCGCAGAAAAGATTCTGGCAGTCGACTAGTTGAAGAGGTCGGCCCCACAGATCAGCGAACTCCAGTCCGCGCTCAGAGAATTCCTCATTGGCACGGTCGCACGTATACCGAATGATGTCCTCGTAGCTCATCCCGTCGAGGTCGCTGAAGCACTTGTCGATTCCAGACCGCGCGCCTGGGCCGGCTACTACGAACTCCATTTCGGAGTGATTCAAAGCGGATGAATAGTTGAGATCGATGGTGAACTGGAAGGCAAGAAATGGACCGAACGACGGTACGGCAGAAAGAAGTACGTATACATCGCGCAAGGTGCTGGCCTCGAGGATACGGTCGAACGTGCCGCTTACAAGAAGATTCCAGATAAGGCTGAGGTGGGCCTCATGCTTAGCGTTCGCACCAGGTACCGCCGGCATCGGCATGATGTAGGCGGCCGAATAAATCCGCTGACCTGACTCACGCGCGCGCGCTAGAACTGTGGCGCACTCCTTGGGGTCGAATTCGACTGCGTGTAGTTCACCCAGTGCACTTTCTAACGTGCTCCACGTTCGCACACGATTGAAGACCTTGAAGAGCAGCGTCCGGAATAACACATCAACTGATTCGCTTGATGACCCTGGGATGACCTCGTTGATGAGGTATTGACTGACGCGATCCGCCGCCCTGTACGAGTTCGTAAAACGGTGAGCCAACAGAATGGGATCGCCAGTCCAAGGCGGCGACGACCCCGCCACCCTCGCATGGAAAATCTTCTGACGCTCCGCCGCGAATCGCCAGTAGGTGTCGAAGATTTTGGTCGCCCGCGGGTGCCGGTTCTGCAAAGTCGTTAGGCTCCCGCCAGCGGCAATCATCGAGCGTGATCCTAGCGTTCCGGTTCACGTTGAACGTGACTATCCCGAGAAATCAATGACTCCATACGCTCGGCTGCTTTGCGCTGCAGTTCCGGGATCACGTGGATGTACTCCAACGTCATTGAGATATCCGAGTGCCCCAATATCTGCATGACCACGCGGTCGGGGACCTCCTGAACCAGAAGCAGAGTTGCGCATGAATGGCGCAGGTCATGAAACCTGATTCGCTGAAGGTTGGCGCTTTTGAGGACTTTGTGAAAGTCCTCGATCACGCGCCTTGCCTGCAATGGGCCTCCCGTTCGGTTCGTGAATACAAATCCGCTTTCGAGCCACTTGGATCCCGCCAATAGCCTTTCTGCGACTTGCCGCGCTTCGTGATCGCGAAGACGCTGGATGATGGACGTTGGCACGACTAGGGTCCGCCTGCTGCGCTCGGTTTTCGGCTCAACGAGCGTCAGTCGGCCATCAATCCGCTGCAGCTGATTGCGTACCCAAAGGACTCCTTGAGTTGTGTCGACGTCCTCCCAGCGCAATCCCAGGGCTTCGCCTTGGCGCAACCCCATCGCAAGCGCCACTGAAAACAGTGCTTCGAGCCGGTGGCCGCGCACTCCGTCGAGGAACCGTCGCGCCTCGTCAGGCGTCAGAGGTTGGATTTTCGGACGCACACGGCGTGGAGGATCGACTAACGAAGCCACGTTGCGGTCAATCAGCTCCCAACGGCGAGCCAGCTCGAGCGCCGTGCGCAGAACTTGGTGCATGTAGGCGACTGATTTGGCGGAGAAGCCAGCGGCGATCCGGTCGTTCATCATTTCTTGGACTTGTTGAGGCGTTAGGCGGTCCAACCGGACTTTTCCCAACGTCGGCACTAGATGCTTGCGTACGTTGACCGAATAGCCCGCGAAGGTAAGGGGTCGAAGGCGAGGCTTCACCGACTGATGCAGCCAATACTCGAGGTACTCCGCAACCGTCGGAACGCGATCGCGCCGAAGATGCTTTTGGCGCATCTCTATTTGGGCCGATAGCAGCCGGTTAGTGACCTCGCGTTTGGTTGCCCCGTACAGGACGCGGAGCTGTTTGCCATGACCGAACGCCGCGCACCACAGGCCGTCAGATTTGCGCCGATAGACAGTCCCCCCACCGAAATCGGGTCCGCTCAGCGCACGAGACTCCGCTCAGTCGCGACCCAATTTGGCAGGCGCCGACCTTCCGGTGATTCGGATTGAGCAGTTCTCTCCTCCACCCACCCGATCAAGGAATCGCGCGGAATACGCAGCGTCCGGCCGACTCGTATCGACGGAACTTCGCGGCGAGCAGCCATTTGGCAGACCTTCGATCGACTGAGGGAAAGCAGCTTGCCTGCGTCTGCGGCGTCGAGGAGCAGGGGCAGCTCGCGGGACGGTGCAGCCTGTACTAGTGCGTCTGAGCTGGACAGCTCCGACAGAGTTTCAATGAGTTGGTGCAGCGTTCTGACCAAGTCGAGTCGCGCGATTGCATCCGGGGGAACCGGATGCGGCGCCGGTTCCCCCAGACCCCCTCCGCGCCGGCCAGGGGACACAACGCTTGGCTTGACTGGCAGACGCGGATTTGTCATTGGCCTGACCGCCGACGAGCCATTCGAGCGTTGAATCGTTTCTGCGCCGACTGCACGACGGGCCTCAAGGCTCTACTCGCGCTTCCGATCAGCCTGCCGGCTGGTGCCATCGAGATCGCGGCGCCGGTCCAATTGCGGGCGACAGATCCCGCCTGGTTGTGAGCGAAACGCAACGCTGAGAAGATGACGAGGGGCGAGAACGCAGCGATCAGGAGCACAGCGACACCTGAGGCCATCCAGTTTTGGGTGGTGTCGCTGTTGGTGGGGGAGGTCAGACCCACCACCACTAGCCGAAAGCCAACAAAGACGACGGTCGCGACGACGAACTTCGAGAGCAGCAGTCCGATCAGGAATTCGGCCATCGTCGTCGCCGCGCTAGCCAAGCGCGGCCAGATCGAGAACACACAGACCAAAGGCACGAAGGATGTGAGGGTGAGGATCAGGGCCGAGCGAATGATCAGCTCGAGGTGCACCATGATCGTCAGCGAACAGAGGCAGAGCGCAGTCACGATCAGGCCAAAGGTGCTGACGTGGGCACCGGAGCCCCCGGATTGCCTAATGGCGCTACTCACCGTGACGCTGTGTTCGAGGAAATTGCTCAGGCTGGTGAAGTCGGGCGACCAGACAGTGGCGAGGAGCGCAGCGTAGCCAGCGCCGTACTTGATCAGGCCCACGCCAGCGTAGGCCGCAAAGCAGGCCGCGACAACGCGCGGGATCAGGGCAAGGCCGGTACCGAGCGATTCCCAGGCAATGCGCTCGATGAGCGCGAAAGCGACCACTGCGCCCAGGAGCAGGAGCGAGATGGCGAGCATGCGGTCGTAGACGGGCACGATCACGCTCAGATCCGGCTCAGTCGCAGGACCGAAAGTCCCAAGCAGCCACTTGATGTTGGCTACGGCGACTTCGGTCGACCACTTGGCGATCGCAATCGCGATCGAGTCGACCATTCGCTCGATGTAGGTGTTGGAGCCGCCCACCGTCTACTTGAAGAGGTGGCCGGCGTAGTTGGCCGCCGCCACCCCGATGTAAAGAAGGGCTACCGAGAACACGGAGACCGCGATCCCGCCCTTGGCGCGCTCGCCGAGCTCTCGGTTAGCGGTGAAGGACGCGAGCACTAGACCAATCAAGGAGACGGCAAGGCCGAGGCCAGCGACAAGCGTCAGCACCGCAGCGGCGTTGTTGGTCAGATGGACGAGCCCGTGGTAGACGTTCGGTGGCAACCCCGTGAAATCAGGTGTCACCGAGATGTCGCTGAAGATACGAGTCACTAACGGCCTCCCTTGCCGGCAATACCGGCGCTCACGAATGGACGGGGACCAGCGAGTCGGCGCCAGGCCGCGACCTGATCCCAGCGGCGCAGTTCAAGACGGGCTGGGGGCGCGTTGGCATAGACCAGCACTGCCTGTGTCATCCGCCGCAGCTCGTCGACCGAGGCCAGTGGTTTACCGACGCGCTGCTCGATCGAGCTCGAAAGACGCGAGTCCGATTGGCGGGAGCGATAGAGGCGTGTCTCGTCACCTATCGCGCGTGAGAAGAGCTCGAGCGTCCTGATGTCGCCCTGACCAGGAAGGAGGAGGCGTGCGCGGCAGTTATTCCAGATCGTGCGCGCCTCCTCGGCGCCGTAGCCCGCCTCGACCTGAGCGAGGTCGTGGTAGCAAAGCAAGAGCTGGATGCCCTGGCCTGGCCCGCTCGACGCGTAGGCGGCAAGACGCGGCATACGAGCGAAGTTCGCTGCCTCGTCCAACGCGACAAGTAGTCGCGGCGAGAGAACGCCCCCTTGCGTCCGAGCCCTGGCGGTGGCGCGCCGGAGTAGCGACAACAGCAAGGCGGAAAAGAGCGGCCGGCAGCGCTCAGCGTCCTCGGCCGGCGCAACCAGGTACAGCGTGCCGGCGTCAGTGAGTAGCCGATCCAAGTCCAGTGCATCGGGTCCGGAGCGAGTCGCATTGGCAACGCGTTCGTCAGTCCACAGGGAGAGGGAGGAGCGAGCGGTGGAGGCGATCGAACCGGCCTCCTTATCCGGCGTCAGGGCATAGGCGAGTAGCAATTCGGCGGCTGTCGTGTCTTTAACTGTCCGCGCGAGCCCGACGTACTCCGACGAGACTGTCCGATTGAGGCGAGCCAGGACCGACCGCATATCGCCGCCGCGCTCGCGTTCGCCGACGGCTAGACCACTGATCAGGCTTGATGCGGCCAGATACCAGTGCGCGTTGTGACCCCGCTTGCCCTCGGCAGTGAAGTGGTCGGCGAGCTCGGCAGCGGCACCTGACGACGCGGCGGCATCGAGTGGATTCCAAGTCGCGGCGTCAAGGCCGAGCCGCCCCAGCCATGACCTGTCCTGATCCAAGGGAGCGAATACCCACACGGGGCCAACGCGGCGCCGGTGGTCGAGCGTGAGGCTGACTAGCTCTTCTTTAGTCGAGGTCGCGACTGCGGCTCCGGACCAAGAGAGCAGCGTTGGGACGACGATGCTCGAGGTCTTGCCCGATCGCTGCACGCCCATGAGCAGCACGTTGTCCTCGGCGGGCGACTGCAAGGCTTGTCCGTCTACGAAGCCGAGCACGATGCCATCACCGGCGACGCGATCAGGCGTCCGCGAGCGTCCAAACCGCACGAGATCAGCTGGGCGGGCCCAGCGACTGCTGCCATGCGTATGCGGCGTGGCTGATCCGACAAGCCATGCCGGTAGGAATTCGTGCGCAGCCCAGGCGATGATGCCGCCGATCAGAGCCAGAGCCCTGCTGACTAAAGAACTCAAGCCACGAGCTCCCACCGACTCTGGCGATAGCTCTGTTCGAGCTCGCGCTCCGTCTGGCGCTGATAGCGACGCGCGACTGCACGCAACGCCAAAACGGAGCCAATGGCGTGAGCGGTTGTCACGGTGCTGGATGCCAGAGGGAACCGCGCCAACGGCGTCGGGGGCAGAGCCCGGATGAGTGCCAGCCTTACGGCGGGCAGCTGCAGAGCCGGGAATGTTTGTGTATCTCTGCCCCCGAGACCGCTCGCTTCCGAAGCTTCGATCGGTTTTGTGACTGTCAGCTCGCGCCGCTGCCGTTCGCTCTCGAGGCCGATCGCGTCCTTCATCGCCGCCAGGCGGGGCTTGCTGATGTCGACTCGCCGGTACGCGCCCGAGGCGTCTTGGCGCATGCCAGCGAGCACCAGGTGGACGTGGTGGTGGGCGGTGTTGCGATGGATTGCAGCGATCCAGCGCAGGCCACTGACACCCATGTCCGACTCCAGCCGGTTCACGGCGGCTCTTGCAAGCTGCTCAAGATCCAGACCGTGAGCGGACTCGGGCGAGATGAGAAAGCGCGACACTGCCCGGCGGCGATCCATCAGGAGTCCGGCTCGCGTCCTGAAGAGTTGGGGCTCCGAGCCTTCGATCGATCGCGCGACAAAGGTCGCGAAGTCCTTGCGCTCCTTGGCGCCAGACCTGCCTTCGGGCCCGAAGAGCTCAGCCCGCCCGCTAGCCTTGTCGCGGTAGGCAACGTACTTGACCAGGCCGGCGACGTCAGGAGTGGGGTGGGCCACCTTTGCCGCCGGGTGTAGATCGCGATGCTGGATGTAGCGGAGGAAGCCGCCCACGGCGCGCCTGACCTGTCCGCCAGACGTACCAGGATCGAACTGGACCTTGACGAAGCAGCGCTCCATCACTGTCCCGACTCCTTAAATATGGCGAGCCTCGCCTCAGCAGCAGCGGCTGCCTGAGACCCGAGTTCGCGCATCCGCCGCTGGCCTTCGGGCAAGATCGAAGCGACCATCAACACCGCGTGCTCTGCCGCCATGAGGGCCGCGAGAGCAGCTGGCGAGTCCTGCGATGCAGCCGGCGCCAGCGCTTCGATCTGTAGACCACGACCCACGAGGAGCCGGATCGCCGGACTCAAGCCCAAGCCCCGCTGGCGGGCGTAGGCACGGAGCTCGGCGTCGATGGCCGATGGCAGCCGAAGATGGAAGCGGTGTGATGCGTTCACACCTTCTCTAATGTTCAGCGACCACCCGCTGAAAAGCGTCCTCTGGCGTCCTTTTTGCGAAGAAAGGACGCTCAGGGGACGTTCGGCCTTACGGCGGACATCGTCTGAGTTCAGACGTGGCGTTGCCAGCGGACGCTGGAGGACGCTCAGAGGACGGCTAGAGGACGGTCGGTTGCGAGCCTGCAGGCACCAAATCCGAGGAGGTGCCCATGGCTACCAGTCTTTCGACCGATCTCCCAGCAGCGTATTTCCGAGCCTTGGAGGAGTTACCGCCGGAGGCGCACGCTCTCATTTCGCGCGCGCGCGCAGCTAGAGGTAGGTCGCCGGCCGAACGCGACCAGGCTTTAGTTGCCGTCGTGCTCAGCTATCGGAAGGGTCCGCGCCAGCTGTGGGCCCCAGTACTCCTAGGTCTGCTCGGTCCCGCTCTTCTCGAGCGCCTCCAGCGACTTGGGGAGCAGCCGCCCGTGCTGAACAAGGAAGACATTCGTCAACAGCTTGTGGTCGAACTCCTGCAGTTGGCTGAAACCCTCCCTCTCCGCGATGGCCGCTACCTCAGAAGGCGATTACTCCTACGGACCAACCAGGCTATTCGGCGCTGGCTTGAGAACGAAGGCTTTCGGCGGCGTGGACAGGTTTCCTTCGATGCCTTCCAGGAGGACCACCGATGATCCTCAACCCGGCATTCAACTTGGGAAAACCATGGCGACGGAGCACGAAATTGATGGTCGCCAGCCATGGCAAATCAGGATTCCCTAGACCACTTGTGGCAGCTACAAATGAACTGAACATGGGTCCGGGCCCCAGGGAGGAGGGCCTGGGTCGGCGGCGAAGGGCCGTGCTCGATGCGCTGCTCGTGCCCAGGGACGCGCGCGGGATTGTGCTTGCGTGCGGCTTTGTTGCGGTTGCGGCTCTCGGCGTCAGCCTGGTCTTGTTCGGTGATCCACTCGGCTACGCCTACCTGCTTGGCGCCGCCATGGGTTACTTCTTCCTCCAGACGCGGCTCGTGCCCACCGTACTGTGGCTGTTGATCAGCTTCGGTGGAGCTGCTGGAGCGAAGGCCGGAAATGCATCCGACTGGATCGTTTGCGGCTTCGGTCTTCTCCTAGCCGGCGTATCTTTGCTGCACGTCCCAGCCGCCTTCCGATGCGCAGTCGATGTGCCAATACGCAAATCCTCAAGAAACCTTGAGGGTTCTGGAATACGAACCTCAAGAAACCTTGAGGTTGAGAGTGTCGCAGCCGGGGTGCCGCTGGATGGACTCAAGCCAACCAACGGTCGAGTGGAATCTTCGGATCCGGCTGCAGCTAAACCCTCACTTGTAGATGCCGGCCAGCAATCGCACTCGTCTGGGGTCTCAATTCGGGCGCACGGCCGCTTACGTCTGGATTTCAACGGTCGCGATCTGACCCAGCGCCTGAACGAGCAGCCAAGGCTCGAGTTTCTGCTCTCCTACCTCCTCGCCCGGGCAATCAGCGGCGCCGGCGCTATCGACCGTCCGGCCCTGGCAGACGTGGTCGCACCGCGCATTTCGACAGGAAGTCGGCTGGATCGGCTGCGCAAGCAGCTTCATGCCCTGCAATTGACTCTGGGATCGGGGGCGAAGGTGTTGCTTCGTGTCACCAACACGCACGTGAGCCTTGACTTGACGCCGGTCGTCTGCGATATCCGCGACTTGCATGAATTGAGCGCGCAGCTTGTCCGTCGTAAGGCGCTCATCGGTGCGGAACTTGCAGGACAGACCCGGCGGATGCTCGATAGCAGCGCAGGGGAATTCCTGGCCGGGTTTAACGACTTGGATCACCAGGTCACCGGCGGGCAAAGCACAGCTTCCGACACTGTGAGCGGGGTGCGAATCCTGGTCGCCGGCTGGCGTGCAGACCTGGTCAAATCGCTCGCCGATCACGACGAGGCCGGCGGACATCCTCAGCACTCAATCGCCTATCTGAAGTCAGGCCTTGTCGAATCTCCCGACCGTCGGGACCTCGCCCGTCTTCTGGTCAGAGCCTATCTGCAGACCGGGCAAACCGCCCGAGCGACGGAACTCAGCCTCGAGTACGAGCTCACATAGGAGAAATGACCATGAGCATTGAAGTTGAGAAAAAGGAACTCGACTCCCCCAACGGCCACTTGGAGCCGCCCTCCAGTCCTAAGGCGGCTATCGCGCGGCTGCCGATCTGGCGCCAGCGCCGCTACCAACTCCCTGCCCTGTTCGTAGCGTTCGCGTTCGTCGTAGCTGTGGTCGGTAACAACCTGTTGGCTAACCAATACACCGCCGAGGGCGCCGCTCGCCAATACCTGAGCGCCCTTCAATCCGGCGACGCCACGAAGGCCTGGGACGCGATCAAGGTCGCGGCGCCGACCTCGCCGGCCACTGCGATGTATATCGATCGGCCAGCGCTGGAAGCAGCCTTCGCCGTCGGCAAGCCTGACATCAAGGGTTTCACCGTAATGGGGACCCGAGTCTTGGGCCCAAGCACAACCTCAATCGGTTTTGCGTACGACACATCCGCAGGTAGCAAACGGGCCAACTTAATCGCCGAGCACTCAGGCCAGACCCACTTTGGCTTCTACCCGGCGTGGCATCTTGCGATCACACCGACGACCCTTCGGATCGCCCTGCCGAAGGGGAGCAATGGGATAAGCATCGATGGCAAGTCGATCGCCCTCCCGGTCGGCAACTCAACGATCGCGGTGCTACCGCTGCTGCATAAGGTTCAGTTCAACGGAACTCCAATGCTCGCTTCACAGACGGTCTCGCTCGACGCATTCATGTCCCAGGGCCAGTCGGTTACCTATCAGCCGAAACTAACCGCTGCCGGCCTCGACACTGCAAAGGCTGCGATCAAGGCAGGGTTGGACGCCTGCTCGCAGAAAACATCCCCAAATCCTGCTGCTGACGGCGGATGCCCCCAAAGCGCCAGCACGAGCCGAGCGAAGTCCGGGCAGTGGCGCGTCGTCGGCGATCCCAGTCAGGACCTCACCGTCAGCTTTGACCAAAGCCTCAACGCATACGGCGTCGGCCACTACCAAATGGTGTTTGCTTACGAGGATTACGGTGCCCAGCATGAGGTGGCCGCGGGTGGTTACCGGGCAGCCTTGGCTCTGACACCAACTGATATCACCGTCGGATCAATCAGCCCAACGCGCGACGCTCCCGACCTCAAGCGCCCGGCCGGGGTCACCGACCAGGCAGCGAAGGATCTGGTTGCCCAAGGTTTTGCCCAGTGCGCTAAGGCCACGGTCAGCCTCCTAGCGGACTGCCCGCAATACCTGGCAGACGCGATGACCTCCAACATCAGTTGGTCGATGAGTGGCGATCCCGGTGCGGGCGCAATTGTCAGTTTCGATTCCACTACGGGGATCGTTGCCGTCCAAGGCAACGTCCCGATGACTGCTTCCTATCTCTCCGGCCGGACCCCAAAGACCAGGGCTAGTTTTGCCCGGACCTATGTAGCGTACTTACTGTGGGATGGTCAGGCTCTCCAGCTGGTCACTATCGTCGGCGTTCTCTGATGTTCGGGAAGGCAGGCCGACCCCGTAGTCATCCTGCCTTCCGCCTTTTCATAGCCGTTTACGAGGCGTCCAACCGGCAACCTGCGTGCCGAGTACGCCGCCGCGAGCCACTACAACTCCTTGAATCCGCCTCGAGTTGGCCATAGTGACCCGCGGAGGTCAGTAACGAAACGGCTTCTCAGCCCCACGGCAACATATTCCAGGAAACCTAGGACAACTGCGACCAAGAAGCCAAGGAGCACCGTCACAACCACTCCAATGCCGGAGGAGTAGGGATCCCCAAGCGTGAGGACGACCCAGCCGGCCGCGCCCACGGATCCTCCGAGCAGCAGTATCCCGGCGAACAGGCCTAGAGCCCAACTCCACGAACCTGATTCCGCGCGACCTGCAGCAATCGCCGATAGCAGGCACAAGTTGCAGGAGAGCGCTAGGAGAGCTGCTGGCACCACGATGCCTAAATCAACCACCAGCCTAGCCTAGCTATTAGGAACGGCTACGCAACCAGCCTTGCCAAGCTCTTTGCTCTTTCAAGAAGATGCCAGAGGACGCCATGAGACGTTGCAAAAAACGTGTGCCAAACTGGCCCACAAAGATGTGCCGAATGTACGCCAATGGCGTAACAAGATAAGCGCCTTCGGCGCGCGCGGGAAGGTCCCGCTATGTGACGTTTAGTGTCAGTTCGTCCTCGCCGACGAATCCGTCCATCGGACCGTGTTGCTTTCGACAAATATCCCGTAAACGGAAGCGAACCGACCCCATTGACCGTGACCGTTGATTCATTCGGCCTCGGTGAGAGATGATCTACTAATCCTGCCGACATGACGCCCTTAGTCGATTGGAGCTCACTTGATAAGGTTCTCGCACGTTTCGAAGCCAGATCATTGCTCAGCGCGTTGGCGGCGGCGGCTGACTCACCTGGGGGTGGGCATCGTTTGCCATCGCTCGAAATCCTCTGGATACGCACTCTTCAACAGTCGCCAAAGGGGGCGAAGGCAGCCGAACCACAGGTGATGCAGCTGCTGGTTGATGCCGCACACCGATCGTATCCACCTTTGAGACTGATGGAGGACTGGTGGCCTCCAGACCCGAGGCTTGACGTGCGCTTTCCAATCGGCTCGACGAGGCTAGCGTTTCATCCGGGCCTTCGAAGTAATCCCGTTGCGGTCCTTCGGACGGCCGTCGACGTCGCCAACGCAATCGACAGAACCGTCGTTCGGCGCCTCGGCTTCGGTCTTACTGACCTGATCGAGGTAGCGCTCCGCTATTCGGATTGGCGAATCGGCCGACTGAGAGGCGCGTGGCCCAAGCGACCCTTACCCCGAGATGTTGCGCCACCAAAGCGTGAGGATCTTCGTCGCCGAATCAAGCGAATCGATTCGACGCCGATAATTATTACGAAGCGAGAGATAAGAGCATCGAGCAAATTGCTGCGTCCGGCACCAACATGGATTTCAGAGTGCTCACACCCCGTCCGCGCAGCTCGCGCCTGGGAATACCTCCAAAAGCCAGCATCTGCAATTCAGTTCCACCCTGGTAAGGAGCCATCCGCATTCGGATCCGTTGCAGTAGCAGCAACGGTGCTAGGCGACATTCCATTTCCCGCCGCGTACGTACTCGACGCCGTCCTTGACGCCGTGGTTGGGATCGCCGGCCTTGCTTCATCCAGTTCAGCGGCCCTCGGCCGTCTGCGCAACGCGACATATGCGCGGGCACTACGTCGGTTTGGCCAAAGTCCTCCGGCGGCAGAGCGGTCCAGCCGCCTTCGTCGCGGTACGAAGAAAGGACCCGAGGGCGTTGTGGATGGATTCATGAGAATCGAGGGTCGGCGTGCTTTCGTGTTTGGAGCCGTGGTTGCTCTGCGCGAGCAGGATCTAGGGAAAGATCTATCAGTGCGCGAAAAAGCTCTGCTAGGAGTCACTCCGAGCATGGTCAGAAAGGTCCACCCGGGGTTCGGCTCGGATGGTGAGATCTTCAGAATCCTCATCGTTGGCGGGCCATATCACCCCACTTGGGCGCCGAACCAACCGATTGTGCGGATTCATATCGAAGAGTTAACCGATATCACGCTCGATGCCGACCAGGGCTCCAGCGCCGAAGACCCAGATGTCGTGAGCTTCTCACAGTTTGTGATGGAACTGTCACGCGGTCCATCCGCATCCGTGATCCCTCTCACAACCGTAGAGGATGCGTGGCAGCTTTGGATCCGTACCGGGACCTTGGATGTTACTGGAACCGGAGAGATTGGGCTGTTTGTTGACCCCGTGCTGAGCCCGTCACGTTGGGACTGGTCTGCTGCGTGGGAACCCTTTGACTCAAGACTCGCCGCCGGCTCTCTTCCGCCTCATTGGGAATGGATTCACGCCGAGCTAGAGCCAAATGCCGCCGCAGCTGAGTTGTGGATGCTGAGCCTCTCAGCATCGGTGTCGGGCTCTCTCCCGCTCATCGTGGTCAGCCAGATCAATCCCGAACTGGCGATGCTTTCGATCGATCCTGCCTTTCCGGTTGTCGGAGTCGCGGACGGTGTCTCCCTGACCTTCAGAAATTACCCGCGTCTGTACAACCTGCTCTCGGTACGCGACGGACTAGTGGTCATTATCTACATCGAGATGTCGGTGAAGCCGGCTCCCGCCCCAGCCGAAGGCCTGGTTGGGGTCGGGATAAGCGCCGTTGGCAACTCGCTAAGCGTCTCCTTAGGCGCTGACTGGATCGAGCTCCTCATAGAAGACGCTGGGTCAGCTCACGCCCTACTCGGTCGCGCCATCGCCGATGGTCTTCGCGAAATAGGTGCTCTTGCGCCCAAAAGACACGATCGATTTGTCAGCGTTTGGGAGCGAACGCCTCCCGTAGCGATGCTTCACATGCGCCCGGGCACGCTTCCAGTGCCAGGCCGTGGCCAACTCGATCTTCCAATAGGTAAAGCGACGGCGGCGGCCGCTAATAAGTACCTCGGTCGTTTTGTTGCCAAAACGGGACTACGGCCTGGGATGTACACAGGTCGGGCGGCGATCAAAATGTTCGACGACAAGATTGCTCCGGCGCTGCAGGACGCGCTGCACTCACTCGTTCGTCAGTGGTCATCTACAGCCATCTTGGAAGTAGCCTCGATGTTGAATGCTGTTCACGCCGAACGCTTTCGGTGGGAGACTGAACTTGAGCTAGCGCTATCCGCACCGTGGGCAGCCACGTGGCGTGCAAAGGCCGAGACTTCGCGCGATCCGGCGGAGATCAGCCGGCCCCTGGAGCACTTAGTCGAGATCCTGCTACGAGAATCGCCTGACGGAGCAATTTCGCCTGATCGACACGACTTTGCGGAGGCAACCCATATTGTCAGCCGAGCTCTCGATCTGATGCTACTGGCTGCCGCGGCGCGATCTGGCATGCACGGCTTACGCCTCATGATTGGCCCAGCGGGGTTGCTCCACCTCGAGGCACGCAAAGCACGATCTACGTCGAAGATGAACCCGCGTACCGTCGACTTCGATGCGTACAGGAGTGCTTTTCAACACGAGCGTCTCAAAGACCGCCGCCGAGATACCTTTCCACCGCGTGCGGCTGATATCGCAACCGATGTCGGGGCGACTGACACTGAGTTCATTCCAATCGAAGCTGCGGTGCTTCCGAAGTCGTTCATGGATGCAGATCTGGCGCTCAAACACGCTGTTGGGAGCGGTCTTAACGGAATCACAGCACTGTTAGGTTCGGCGATTAGCTGGTCTGGCTACAAAGACTCCCTCGCTCTGACTAGTCCCAAAGATCTAATTGCCTCAGCCCACTCTTGGAGTCGGGTACCGATTATTGAACTCGACGCCGCTTTCGAGATGCTAGTTGTTGACCCCGAACGACTGCAGTCCGTCCCGTTCCAGTTCTGGGAGCAAGAACGACGACGATATAGGTTGGCGACAAAGCCCCTCGTGCGCCTCGGCAATGGCCAAATCCTAATCATCCCCAGGATGATTCAACACACCCAAGCGATCTTTGCCGCCTACCTACTAGATGGACGTTTACCTTGGAGCGCGACTGAGGTGCCTGCTCCCGTCCGAGACGCATATGTTCGATATCGACAAACGATGAATAGGCAACTCCAGCGTGAGGCAGTCTCGATTGTCCGGAACCTGGGCCTCCGATACAAGGAAAGGGTGGAGCCATCAGATGTCTTGTCGCTTGGGCTGGCTTTGCCCGGAGAAGTGGACCTCCTAGCAGCAGACATTGAGCGCCGCAAGCTCTGGGTTTGCGAGGTCAAGGACCAATCGCCAGGAAGCTCTCCGTCAACGATCGCGATCAGATTGGAGAAGTACCTGGGACCACAGGGCTATATCGATCGCCTGCTCTCCAAGCGAGACGTCATAACTTCATCCTTGCGACCCTCATTGATTTTCCTCGGGGTGGAAAGCGACTTTGACGCCCCTTGGCGAGTCCTCGCACTAATGATCACGCGGAGATTGGAACCGGCTGCTTTCGCCCATGGGAAACCGGTCATGTTCACGACTATCGACGGCCTTGAGCCCGTTATGGCGGGTTGAAATCGATAGTGCCTTCCGGAGGCGCGAACCTGAGAGGCCCAGACTCCTCCGTAACCGTCGCGGCAGTTGACGTACCGCGACAGGCCGGTGATGGTATAGACGGGGCAGTTCGACACGCCTAGACTCCGACCATGACAACCAGCAAGAAAGTCGCCAGTGATGCCGGAAAGGAACTCAAGACGCAAACGTCCAAGAAAGAAAAGGAAGTCGCCGCGAGCGCCTTAGCACAGGCTCAACGAAAGGGTCGACCGGGCAAGCGGAAGTAGGTCAAATTGGTCGTGCTTCACCGACAAGGGCCGGTCTCGGTCTCGGTCCGGCCGTGATCCGCAGGCTACATGAACGCCGGACTCATGGAGCCGAGCGAGCGGCTCATGCCAATGCCCTCGATAGGGCTTCTGTATGCCACCAAGTCGGAGCCGATGCATCGGACCTAGGACGCGAGCCCTTAGACGTGCAGTTGGAACGCAAGCTGCGGCTAAGGAGCCGCTATGTCGCGTTCTGCGGCGCACCGGATGACCATCGGATCGCGACCGACGCTCAGACGGTGCGGAATTCGATCGGTAACATCACACCGACAGCAACACATGGATCCTCTTCTTCCACAATTCGACTTTGCGACTGAGGCAGCAGCCGGAGCCATAAACGCGTATCTCGAACAGTCGTCCTCTTTCCAACGCGTTTCGTTTGGTGACCCGCACTTTACTGACCTCTCCAGCCTGGTGGTCGCATTACTGCCGATAAGTGAGGCGTTGAATGCTGCCGGAGACGCTATTGCTAAGGACCCGGAGCTTCAGGAACTGCTGAGAACCAAACACGGTCAGCAGGCTTTTGTGGGCGAGTTGTCAAATGGCTCGCGCTTAGATTCGAATCCTCGAGAACTTGCATTGCAACTGTTGGCGGCAGCTGCGAAGTGGGAGTACCTGTTCACTCGACCGCTGACGTCGACTGGTTTAAGCCGGCGCGTCGATGAGAACCTTGCATACCTCCGTGCAGGACTAACAGGAAAACCGGTGACAAGCATTCGCGTCATCGGCTATACCGGCCTTCCGCTTGAACCCGGCACATCGATTGAAACGCCTTGGGGAAGATTGATCCCAAGTCCGAAACCGTCGGTCGGGGCGGTCATTGCGGCCACCTCCGGCACCCCATACGGGCAAGCGGCTTCGGCGCTGCTGTTGATAGACGCAGAGTTCGCCCTTGACATCTCATGGGAAGCGCAGCCACCCCCGTTGCCCAGAGACACCGTCCCCGGTCATGTCTTCAATCTGCTACCGCTCGCGTTTCTTCTCGCCACGGATGATGGCTCACGTGTGGTCCCGACCGTCTTGTGGGACATGGCGCTGCCGCGAGTCATGGGACTCGGCTTTGGAGCCGGTAGGCATCTGGTCGGACCGAGTTGGACGAGTCGCTCAACTACCTTGGACGCCAAGGAGCTCGCGTCGGCCATTCGCTGGTGCTCCTTACTTGAGCAACGTCACAACTCAAACATTGACATTGCAGTTCGGCGGTGTCTCTCATCGGGGGCACTACGGCAAGATCCGGCCGACAAGCTTGTCGACGCGGTCATCGCGTGGGAAAACCTCTTCGGTGCTGCGCCAGAGACGAGCTTTCGCTTGGCGGCGGCAATTGCCAAGTTGCTATCGGTCGATCCAACTCAGAGACGCGACCTATTGAAGAAAGTCCGAGGGTTGTACCAAAGGCGTAGCGAGGTGGCTCACGGCGCGAATGTTCAGACGGTTGAGCAAGATGCGGAGGACGCACTTGATATCGCGGTGCAATGCTTACGGATGCTCTACGACGGTCGCGCCGACTTGCTCGCTATGGAAAAGTCCGAGCAGAGGGCCAATCAGCTACTGCTTGTCGACCCCTAGCCCGACCTAGATTCGCGATGCTGCCGATAAGAGGCAACTATCGAAGCTCGATAACTACCCCCTACCGGCAGCACCGTTGATTTGGGCACGGGCATCACTGCTCACCGGAGCGCGCGTCACGGAGTAATGCCGCATTTGGGTTGTGTTGAACCCCCGTAGTCGGAACAAGAGTGGCGAGTTGGGGGCGACCGTGCCGCGTGTCTGCCGATGGCGGGAAAGGGCGCTGTCGCAACCGTCGATTGAGAGTACCGGGTCAGGATCGCCTGAGCTAGTCGATAGGCGAACCTAGCAAGCATTTCAAGGAGTTTCGAGGGCCGGACAAGCGCCCGGCTCTCTTCTTTCTAGCGTAGGCTGCCACAGACATGGACGACCACCTACAGGAAATGGCGGCGAGGGCACAAAAGGCAGGGTTCTCCGGTCTGTTCCAGGTAATCAAGAGCGTCGGCACCAAAGAATTCATCCCGTCCACTTCGGACTGGCGCGCCGGTGCCAAAGAGCTTTCCGGATTCCTCAATTCATGTGTGAAGGAGTCCGGCGCGACCTCACCTGAGGCGTTCGTACTTGGCGCCGACCTCGGGACCGTCGCGCTGCGAAATCCCCTGCTCCTACCTGAGGCCGATCTCGCGGAGCTCCGGAAGTGGTTCGGCTTCTACGGGCGGGCCTTCCTTGTTCGTCAGTTTGTCGACGAACCGCATCCACAGACAAACCTGCAGAAAAAGTCGGCCGCACTCGTAACGGAAGTTGCCCTGTTTGTCGCCGCGAGGTTTCGTGCCCACGGCGTGGGGAAGCCCTTTTAGGCACCCAGGCTGATGTCCCAGAGCTCGCGACGCGCTGGCATCCTCAACGCCATCGTTGCGGCGCTCTTCAGCGGGGTGCTTGTTCGGCTGCAGCACGGCGCTGAGGTCGAGCGCGCAACTGATGCGCTGACAGCCGAGGCAGGGCGGCAAATCAACCTTCAGTACGAGACCGCAGACGGACGAGACGTTAAGACGCTGGGAATGATCGCGGCTTCAATTGCGGCTGCGGCATTCGTTGCCAGCGCCCAGCATGACTGGAAGTCCTTTCTAGGCATCCCGACTTGGGGACTGCCGCTGCTCTTTCTCGGGATCTCTGTGATGTGTTTCGTAATGTCGCTGTGGACCCAGCCATTTCAGCGTGGACCTAGGGTCCCCAAGATGTACCGCGAGTCTGGGCTAACGATGATCGAGGCGAAGGGCCAAATTCTTCGGGAGCTCGTCGAAGCTCTTGAGCACAATCGCCGGTTGCTCGGCCCTAAGGGTCGCTGGTATGCCGCGGGTGCGTGGTCACTGTTTGTCTCAGTCGTGTCGACCGCGATCGTTCTGCTCGTACAGCACGTATGATCGAGCCACGATGACCGACGAGGAAAGCGCTCCGTCAACAAGGCCAGACAGTGGGCAGACCCAACGGCCTGAGCCCGCTCCTGACGGCCCATTTGCGCCACCGCCGAATAGGCCGGCGATACCTGAATATGACGAGAAGGGCATCAAGCCCGATGGCAGGGAGACCCGCTAGCTCCCCTAGGGCATGAGGGTCGGAACTCGCGAGTTCATCGAGCGATTCATCCCCCTCATTTCCGATGCGGGACAGTTCGCTAGCCGTTGCCTGCTCGGGTGGGGCATTCTGCCGTCCATACCCTGAGGCACTGATTTTGACCGCTGATCCAGATGAGCTCATCGGCAAGCTGCGGCGCGGAGCTCGCGTGATTGCCGAGTTCCATGAATCCGAAGCCGAGTTCATCAAGGCCGGAGCCACGGAGGCAAAGTTAGGCCCAGCAGGAAGCCTGACCATTGAAATGAAAGCGATCCCTGACCGGTTTAGCGCCATGGCCGGCGATGTTCTCCAGAATCTCCGCGCGGCCCTTGACCATGAGGTCTGTCGTATGGCGGCGGCAGCCAAGGGCGCCAACTGGGCAGGCCTAAACGGATGCGGATTCCCGTTGCAGCGAGATCCGGTCAAGTATGCGAAAGCGCGGAAGACGCTAATTGGCCCCCTGCCCGATCCGGTAAAAGAGCTCATCGACGGATTCCAGCTTTTCTGCGTTCCCCTCGATCCCGAGGCCGGGCATCTGGAACTTCTGAATGAACTCGCCCGGCTTGACCGTCATCGCCTGCTTCACCTAACTGCAATGCAGGTGACTCGGTTCGAGCCTGAGTTAGTCGCGCTTGCCCAGGTTGCCGGAGAGTTAATCGGCGAGGTCACGCCGGCCACGACTCACGCCGTGCGGGTTCGGATGAAGATGCGTCTGGCATTCCGTGATGCGCCAGCTCGAGCGGCGCCAGTCGGAATAACACTACTGACGCTCGCGACGGCCGTCAGAAGGGTTTTACGGCGGTTGAGGGAGGCGGAGGCGAGGGACACCTCTAAAGCATCCGGGCATCCGCGCCAGGATCCCTAGAGCGAATGTGGGGCTTGCCGGGGGTCGACGATTACTCGGAATAACTCGGGCCTGAACTCCCAATACCTCAGGGCGATCGCTGTCTTTGCCAGAGACGAGGCCCATCGTGTTCAACTCAGCGCGCGCGATGGGCATCTAGTGGCTCAAGCCGTAACGCAGGATGTTGGTCGCGGACGCATTGACCTTTCAGTTGCCACCAAGGGGCCTGCGGCTACCGCCACAGTCAATATTGCCTACCTCACGGCGGGCTTAGAATCAGTCGACGACCTAGAGGCAGACCTCAGCTTTGTGCCCGAAGGTGCCCTAACGATCGCGCCAGCGTCTGGTGACGAATATCTGCATGTGGTGATGCAGGTTCGAACTCGTCGATAGGCGGCCTGATTCTTTGTTCTATTGCAGCGATTCGGCAGCTATCGTTGGACCGCAATTGTCTGTAGTGGCTGGATGAACATTGACCGATAAATATCTTCTCTACCTCGATCTTCTGGGTTTCGGCGCTCTGGTCGATTCCGGTTCATCAAAGATCGCGAAGCTATATGCCGTATTGGACGATCTAAACGTGCACCGCCACGAAGCGTTCACGACGATAGTCTTTTCCGATACGGTCCTGATTTACAACCGACTCGACCCGGCATCGGACAATGACCACCAGTACCTCAACATGTACTCGTGCGAGTTCGTGCAGGATCTCATGTCTCGGACTGCAGGATCAGGCCTCGCCTTCCGCGCAGTGCTGATGCGGGGAGACTTCAGGCACGATCACATGGTCCACATCGAGGCGTTCTACGGATCGGCGTTAGTGGGGGCATATCGGCTCGAGAAGAGTCTTCAATGTGTTGGACTGTTTATGCATGCAAGTAGCCGGGAGTCCAACAAGATCTTCAACACTCAGCGGTTTGACCAAGACCTGGACTATGTCTTCGTGACCCAGGGCATGGATTCGCTGCAAATGTTCTCAGCAGGACAGTATCCGATGCCTTACGGGAAGGATCTGATTGCTTCTGCTGGAATCGAGTTCAATCTTGCATGGGAGCTGTCGGCTCTATACGAGATCTACCGAATGCGTGAAGATCCAACCCCCGCCATTCGGGCCAAGTATCTGGCGGCGTGGCAAATGTACGAAAAGCAGTACCCGGGACTCCCGAGCTTCCTGGCAGAACATGACTTCCATCTCTCTGAGCTTATCCCGGAGGTTGATTGGGTTCCCGCGCTCGAGGTGCACGGCCAGAATGCTGAGCGCTACGGCTTGTCAGTAGTCTTGCCTCCGATCTGATTGTGGGCGCAAACCTCGAGGTATTGCGATACGAGACGAATATCGATAGGTTTGAGCCCAAAACTGTGTGAGCGGGGGACGACAGATACGTCCGTCAATTCAAGATCAGGGCATCCGACCGTGCTTCCGATGACATTCCGACGAGGGTCGGGTGGTTTACCAACAGCGTGCGCAGGGCGTCAACTGCAATCTCAACTGCGCGATGGCTCCCCTGCGCCAAAGTCGCTCGCCTGACGGTATCGCCGTGCACGATGGCACTCCTCAACCTATAGAGACCCTGGAGTTCCTTCTGTAGCTCAATACGTCCGCTGCCGCGTTTGCGAAGCAGTGAGGCCAGAGCCGTGCTGACTCGAAATGTGATCTCTTGGCCGGTGCCTACGAGATTCTCCCAGGCCGTGACCGCATCAATCAGTATGTCGGCCGGCTCGTATCTTTCCGAGGTCGCCGATAGTATCCGATCGGCAGCGATCTGAAGTTGTGGCTTGAAACTCCGGTTCAGACGCTTGGACCACTCAACGATTGCGGTGAGCTGTGCAGACGACAGCGTATCTTCCTGATGGAAAGGTCCGAAACTCGTCGCCGGGGCCCAATCCAACGTCCACCCACTCCACGGCACGATCAAGGAGATCCAGGCGATCCGGGGAGCGCGCTGGCCCTTTAGCGCCAAGAGAACGGCCAGCGAAAACAGCCGCTCAGTGCGTAGTAGGGCCGCATCGGGTTCGTATGGCTTGTGCTTTGGTCGATTGGCCAGCGCACGGACTTGAATTCGCATCTCCCTGGAGGTGGAGATTCCAATCGTGGCGCGGCGCAATGACACCCCTTCTGTGGTGCCAACCCAAGGAGGTAGGGCGTGAAGTTCACCCCATGGCAGCGATCTCCGTGACTTGCGCCGAAAGCGCAATCTTTCGAAGCCGATTACCGTGACAAGACGTACGGGTTCACCACGTGCCACCTGGCGAAGGAGCCGTAGGTGTGCGGATGCCTGTTCGCCTAGGGTGGACGGGGTGACCGGCTTGCCAACCCCTTCTAGGTGGAAGACCGCCGATGAAATCAGGTCAGCAGGAAGACGCCCGGCGCTCAGCTGAGCCTGAATAGGTCCTCCAAGTAGCCACGGCGCGGTGGGACCCGAAACTAGTGGGCCGATCTCGCGATCACCGGCCAAGGCTGAGTGCAGAGCCTGGTCGAGGGGATGTGCAGAAATGGCACCGGCCATTCGACCAGCCCAAAAGGCTAGATATTCGTGACCGATAGGCCTCGGCAGGTGCTCATCCGAAGCTTTCTTGAGTGGCAAATGCCGAGGCAGCGGTCGTGTGACCAAGCTGCAAATATCGCTCGCGATCCGACGGATCATTGTTTCGGAGTCCGGCATCGCCAGTAGGTTAGTCGCGATACCCGGCCGATCGTTCTTCGTCGCCTACTCGCCTCACACCAATCCGCTTCGATGGGTTGGTTGCGATAAGAGATAGCTATCAATGACCCACTAGGTTCTATATTGCCCAAATGCCTGCTGGCAACTGGGCCGGAGGCGCGCCGGAGCCGATCGCTGGCAGGTGGGTTGATCTGAGCGCTCACTTCGGCGAAACGCTGTGAGGAATAGCCTTACTCGTGAGATAACCGGCGTGACTAATAGCCAGCAGGGCGGTCATGCTGCTATCGAACTCGGGCAAACTCGTGAGCTGGCTATGGCCGTAAAGGAGATGCCCGATCGCCACCGCGTATGCGGCAACCAGTACTAGCGTGAAGAAGAACATCTGAACTTTAGCGAGATCGAGATAAGAGAAGTTGCCGATCTCGTCACCTGTGAATAAATCAGTCCAGCTTGCGTCGCTTGGAGTGCTCTTGGCAATCAGCAATCCGTTGTAGTCCGGCAGCGTGGGTGCGTTTGGTACTTGGTTGGCAAGCATTTCGAGCTGGGATATGTTCGGCGCTTGCTCGGCTTTGGGTGCCTGCAATAACGGCGATCCCACGAGCGAGGTGGTGCTGATCCCGAGCACTAGCCAGATCTGCTCAGGAATTTTGATATTCAACGGGTGTTCGGATCCTCCAAGGATGTTGCCCAGAGCTATAGCGAGGATCGTTCCAAGGATTAGGACTGTCCACAACGTGAGCTGGAATCGGGCCAAGCTCATGCGATTGAATTTGTCAACCAGAAGTCCACTCCAAAGTCCCGTAATGCCCCGTCCAGCGATGGCCATGAACATCAGGAGCAGGGCAAGGTACGAAATCCACGCCGTGAAGCGCTCGCCAGGCTGCCACTTCACCGACGCGATGATGATTGCGACAAGAATCGCCACGAGGCTGGCGACGTACGGTAGCTGGTTTCTCCGACCCTGAACTAAAGCCGCTGCCGCGACCATCATGGTGTGACCGAATAGTACTTAGCCAAATCAGCGTGCGAGATGTGGGAGGGGTCGCGGTTGAAGATCACACCAGTCCCCTCCTCAGCTCGTGAGTGAGAATGAAGTCGCCTAGCCTCTCCATCTGAGTAAGCTGAGGTTGCTGACTTGGCTCATAGCCCTCGACTGCCACGTGGTCCACCGGTGCCGGCCCCCTGTGCCCCAAGTTGTCCTCCCCTACCGAAGTTGTGGACCCTTCGACCAAGGCTGAGTATGTGCCGTCAATGAGATGTCGTCAAGTAAAAGCGCTCGTCACTTAACCGTGTTATCGCACTTAGGAAACAGGGCCTAGTTATTGGGTTGGTGGCTAGACAACTTGATAGGCCCCGAGGATCGATGAGCCCACCTTAACTTAGCCCTTGTGCGTCGTTAAATACGAGTCTGCCATGGGGAAGCCAACAGATTGCCTTGGTGCGGATAATGGTCGCCTATTGGCAGCTCCGCATGATCTAGCCTCATGCGTCCTTCCATCCTGACTACGTGCTGGCCGGGTGTATGCGATGACCCTCATATGCAGCGACTGAGTTGGCCTATGTGCTCAGCGCTTTGAGCGCATCAATAGATGGGCAAAAGAAGTACTCGCCTGCAGTCACCCGAACTAGGTCGGCGTTCAACGGGACCGGCCGTGTACCTGTCGCTTGGTGGAGTTGCACGGCCTTACCCGGGTTGCCTTCACCGACCACCGGGTCGGGGCCGTCGCCTGGCACCCCTGGGCCCGGCGGCGTGTAAGCGGTCCCACCTTCGGGCGGCTTCGCGCCTTTCGGGAAGTTCTCATTACTTAACCAGGTTTTCTGCACGAATTCGAACTGACGGGCCAGATCGGCAACCAGCGCGATAAAGTGCAGACCTCTCTCGTGTCCATCGTCTTGCGAGCTGGCCGGGAGCACCGGGCCGAACGGGATGCCTCGGCGAAGCATCCGGCGCCTTCTGGCATTGTCGTCCGGGGTGGTGGGTGGTGGCTGCGTCTCGTCTCGCGGGTTCGCTTTCCGAATGTGGGCCCAGGTGGGCACGGTCAGTCCGATGTCGTCGGTGGCTTGATAGCCAAAGTCGTTCTCAACGTGGCCATTCCCGGGATCGGCCGACGGGTACTTCGCGAGGGGGGCCCCGCTTGTCCACCGGCCGAGTGTTTTGGCAGCCATCATCTCCGCAGGTATTGCGGGGTTCGCGCCCGCGATAGGGGCGTTAATCAGTTTGCGAAAGGCAGACACATCCTGGACCAGCCGGCGGAAAACTAAGAAGCTGCCATTGCGCCACATCGGTGCCAGAGGTGGCGTGGGCCCGGCGGCGTCGGTATAACCGAGGACGAATTCGCCCGCGGGGACTGATGGCGGTTCGTTTGGGCCGGGAGCCGGATCGTAGCCGGCGATCGCCGGCTGGGAAGCACCGTCCTTGAACCCAAAGTGCTCATGCCCACGCATCTCACCAGGGAGCGTTTCGCCGCGCTCTTGGAAGACGACCGCGGCGTTGTGGTGGGTGATCAACTCGATTAGCTCGACGACCCTGTGATCGAGTTGGTCGACGTCATCCGCGGCAACGACGAGGATTGCGTCGACCCCTCCCTTAGTACGGAAGGCTGGCAGCCATTTAGAAGGTTCGCTGTCGCCGACATCGCCGGTTTTTGCCGACCGCGCGGCCATGCCTGCCACAAACGCATCTCGCCCGGGGCCGGACGTCATGTCGCTGAGAGCGGCTCCCAGCTTTGCAAGACCGGACGCCGATATCCCCAATCCTGTCCAAAGCGCCTTCATGTCGGGATCTTGGCCGTGAGCGTGCAGGGCTTCGCTGAAGTCCTCGTTGAAATCAGCTACTTCTTCGGCGTTTGCCACGCGCTGCGACAGTGCTCCGACAAGGGCCTTCGCATCCGCGCTACTCCCCAAAGTAAGAAAGATGAGTTCTTGATGGTCCTTCTTGAAGCCAGCGATCCCGATGCCCTGGATGGCTTCGAGGTCGCTGTCGGCGAACGGCGATTCTGCTGACGGCGCTGCACTTCCGGTTGCCATCTAATCATTCCTCCTAGATAACTGGCGCGTTTCAGCTCGACTGCTGAAGGGCAAAGGGACCATCCAGCCGAGCTGGAGTCTGTATATGCGAACAAGTGTGCGCCAGGCTTGCTCTGTGCGGGCCGGAATCACCCGCGGACGAATTCCTCGATGTCTTGTAGCATCGAGATGGTCACAACCACCTCCAAGGGGCTGGCCCGGTCGACATGGAGAAGAAACTCCACGCCGCATGTATCGGGTTCGCATCCGTGAGGGCCAATATTTGTCACGTAGACGTTCGCTTCACCGAGATTCGGACGTCCAAGGGTTTTGGACTGCGGTGCAATGAACTCACGGAGGGGGATCCGGCCACGACTTCTGCAGCAGTGATGATTAGTGCGGAGTCCAACTTGATGGACCCCCGATTGAGATTCTTTCGGCTGGTGCCATGTTGAGCCTCATATAGGACGCGCATTGACTGACCCCACTAACGACTTCTCCTCCTACGCCTTTCGCTCGTTGCCGAGGCACTATGCCCCACTGCGACCAAATCGTCCCTCCGATAATCGGCGGGCCGTCATCGGCAGCGCGCACCTAAACGGCCAGTAAATGGGGAGTTTATCATCAAGTTGGGCCTCCCCGTCCAGTGCTTGACAAATCTTTGATTGGCGATTGGCGTGGCGTGATCGCTCTGCTGTAGATCCGGGGAAGGGGCCTCCCATTTATCATGCCGGCGGATAGAGATCGAACGGCCTTGCCATGCGTTGTGGTTCACCTCCTGCACTTGCGAGCCGAGTTGGCTCGAGTCAACGCAACAGACTAAGCGGGACTGGTGGCAGCTGGACCCGAATATCGATTCACCTCGGATACCACCGAAAACGGCGTGGTTTGCGAACGGCTGACGGGTCTTGGCCCGCCGGGGTCGTTTGCGAAATGTGCTGCCACATGTGTTGACTGATTAGCGGGACTACACAAATATCTCTAAGTTCGACGCATGTGACAACTTCGAATTCTTGGCGCTAGCCGAACGGAGGCCTGGTCGCGTTTTCCGCACTTCGACGCTAGACCAATTCAAGATTGTCACCGCGACGTGGAAAACGCACCCAAACGGTAACTGGATCTATCGGCTCCCTAAGCTGACCTTGAGGCCTTTCCAATTCGTGCCTTTGGAGATCGCCTGGAAACAAGCGGTTCGCGCAATTCGTGTACGAGATCAGGATGGTCGGCCTCCACCGCCTGGCGCCATTGCAACCGAGCCTGCGCCGTCTTCCCGCGTTTTTCAAGAATGTTTGCGTAGACGGCATGGATGCGCGCTAAGCGCTCTGGAATGCCGAGGTCTCGCAAAATGGAAATCGCAGTTGCAAATTCCCGGTCGCAGCCGGACCAGTCCTTGCGCACCGCCCAAATACGCCCAAGCAACTCGTGGCCGTCCGCCAATGATGTCCGTTCGTTCAGGGGTTGAGCAAGAGCGATTGCCTCGCGCGCCTGACTCGCCGCTTCGTCTAACTGACTCTGCGCGAGAGCTGCCTCAGACAGGGCAAGGTGAATGTTGCTCCGACCGTGCTCTTGTTTGGTTTCGCGGAAAATGCTAAGTGCTCGACTCAGCCTGTGTGTTGCATCGATCGGTCGCCCATCTCGAAGCAACACCAAACCCAAGTTGGTCTCAGCCCGAGCGACGCTCAAGTAGTCGTTAAGCAGTTCATGGACCTCAACAGATCTGATCGCATAGCGGCGAGCATCTTCGAGGCGATTAATACGTCTGTACGCAATGCTGAGGTCGTTGTACATCTTTGCCGCACGACTCAGGTCGAGAAATTCGCCACCAACCTCGACCGCTTTCTCGTATGCGGCAATGGCATCTTTCCATTTGTACTGTGAAACTGAAATGGCCCCGATTCTTCCCCAAATGCGAACCAAGGTCCTTGTTGGGGAAGGGCGGAGTTCGGCGGCCAACTGCAGCGCCTGGTGGGCAGCATCCAGAGCCTTCGGATCCTGCTCAATGTGCAGAATTGCAGCGTACCAGTCTAGGCATTCGACAAGCATGAATCGGTCACCTTGTGACTCGAAATAGGCTCTGGCGGTTTCGAGCAGTGAGCGGGCGGGTTCAGGCTGCGCCTGTCGGATATGTGCCTGGGCGGCGTAGAACTGTGCACGCGCACGGTCATGGCTTCCCGTAAGGTGGTTGAGCACCTCCAAAACCAGATTCACCACATCCGTGAAGCGTTCTTGACTTAGAGCGACCTCAACTTCCTCAAGGCCGATCCGCTGTTCGCGTTGAAGTTCCTGGGCCATGGTCTTGCTTTGACCCGCTGCCAAGAAGTATTCGATCGGTTGCCCGGTACGCTCGGCGATCAATCGAAGAGTTGCCAAGGTAGGTCGGGACTCTCCGCGCTCGATCAAGTGCAGAGCGTTCGCGCTTACATCTTTGCCCGCCAACGCGCGGAGGCTGAGGCCCGCCTTTTTCCTGGCTCTTGCAGCCGTCCCCGGCCGCAGGACCAAGCCGACCGGACGGCTGCTGCGAGAGTTCATTCGAATTCGAGATTATCATCGGTCTGGCGCTCGAACAGTGACCTCGACCCCAAGTCGCCAGTGGCTTGCTGTGAGCCAGCCCGTCTTGATTGGAGAGAGAGGCAGAGTCGAACTCTGCCTCCCATCCCCTCTAGCAGCAGGAAGGGAAGTCTGCCTGAGCCGTAACAGCAAACGCCACGAGCCAAACCGCTACAACGCCGATCACGACGAGAGCCTTGCGCATTAACGAACCCCCTCTAATGCAGCGGCTGCGACGAGCCGCGATGGGGGGCAGTCAACGGTGATCTCGGCTTGCTGTCAAGTACTTGACAACCACGCTGGCTTACTTGAAACTGCTAAGGCGAACCTTGGTAAGTCGCGATAGGCAGGGGATGTCAGGGTCGGTTGGGGTCCTTAAGGGCCCCCCTCACTCACGATTGCGACCAAGGCGTTGGTCGGGTTGCGTGGAGGATTGACGCGATGGCTTGGCGATACGGACGAAAGATTTTGGCTGTGGTCGAGTGGGATTGGGGGGGATGCTGGGCGAATGTGGATGGGGGATTTGGCTGGATGAGGCCCGGGCGGGATGCGGACATAATGGCGACCGTGGTGACGCACGCACATGCGACCAACAAATTCGTGGACATTGATGAGGATCCGGTCGGCGTGATTAACCGCATTTACGTCTGGTAAGGGGAGGTCAAAACAGAATGCAAGAAGGCAAGCAAGCGCCTATCGCGCTCACGGAAGCCGAGATTAGACAGGCGGCCGCTGGGAAGTCGGAGCAGTTGATGGAGAAGCGCATCAAACCCTTGGCGATTACTGAAGCCGAGATAAAGTTGGCCGCGCAGGGCAAGTCGGAGGCGGTGTTTCAACGCAAGGCAAAGTCGAAAAAGGATTAGACGCCGGCGGAGGCCATAGATCCGACGAACCCGGTTGTCGGATCTATGAGTTCACCATCACGGACAGCCGTGCGTTCCTCCAGGCTCTTTAGCCGCGGCATATAGACAATCCGTGGCGAATGATTCTGAACGGCATACAGCGCCAAATTCCAGCTACGGCCTAGCGTCCTGTCAATTCGCCCAACTACAGCCGTCAAGCACTTGACAATTACTAATACACGTTCTATGCTCCGGGCAATCCGGCGGCTGGTGCCGACGGGAACGGGGCGCCCCAGAAGCAACGTCGGATCCAATCGCAACGTCTGGTAGTAGGAGGGTAGATGAAGGTTCTTCGTTGGGTAAGCGTGGGCGTGGTGCCGATCGCTACGGCAGTGCTCATGTCAGCTGGCGCTTCTGCTTCATGGAATGGGCAGCAGCTAATCGCGCATGACTCTTCCGCGTGGTACCATTGCACCTCCGGAAACAATGACAGCGGAACTCACGTTGACCATTGTTTCTATACACCGAATACGGTGACGGCTGAGGCAGGTTGGTGGTGGCTCGGTCAAATTTCCGAGTCGTGGTTGGACTACAACAGCGCCTGGATCAGCAACACTGTCGATACCATTCCACGAAACCCGTTCAGTGACTGGTACGACGTCTACGGACCGTAGCAGACCGCTAGAGGCGCCCGTCGTGGGCGCCTCTAGTCCCTTGAATATTCAGACACACACATGAAATCGATTTTCATTGCAGAGCTACGGCACCGAAGGATCCACGCTTTGCTGGGCACGTGCACCCTGGGTGCCTTCTTGTCGTTAGCAATCATCGTGGTGGCAATGAGCGCCGGCGTGGCCAACGCAACCGACGCTGTAATTCATCCGCTCGGGTCCCTTGAAACAGGACTTCTCGTGACCCAGTCACCTAATGCAGTCGGTCCGGCCGAAGGCAGCGGACCGATCGACCCCGGCCAAGATGCTGCAGTTGTCGATTTGGCGAGACTTGGTCCCAGCGGCAGCCACTTCGCGATTGACGCATTTCAACCCGCAAGTGCTCACGCTCTGCCTGCCGACGCTGCCGCACTTGTAGCCCCGATCTCAGGGGTGGCGTCAGTTCGGGGCGCTCTCACCGTGAAGGTTGTACATAGTGAGGGCCAAGTCCCAAACATTGTGGCCGAGTTTCACTCTGCGCCTCAGACAATTGGCTTGCCGAGCCCATCGGCTTCAGATGCGGCCCAGATTGACCGATGTATGTCTGCCTTGGCGCCGCAGCAACGAACTCCAGGAGCATTCTTTGACTGCCTCCCGGCACACCTCAAATCTGTTCAAACGGCAAGGCAAGTGCTGACGCAGACAGTGGCGCTGCCGTCGACCGAAATAATCCATACCATCGGTATAGTCGGCGGCGTCTTACCGTCGGGAGACCGTTTTGGACTCTTAACCGACCACTCAATCGAAATGGGTCGATCACCGTTACGAGGCGAGGCGGTGATTTCCAGCATTTACGCTGCCACCCATTTCCTTGGTTTAGGTTCGACACTGACAATTAGGCAAAAGGATTTCACAATTGTTGGGATATCGCGACCGCCTGTTAGTGGCTTTGGATGTGACATATATGTGCCGCTCGATGAGCTGCAGCAACTTTTGGGACACATCGAGTTGAACTACCTTTTCGTGCAGGTGACTAGCGTGCTGCGCATCCACGCAGTGACGGAATCGATAAAGCGCGTCCTTCCAGGCGCAACGGTGACGTCGGCGGAAACGGCGACCGCTTCGATTACGGGATCTATCAAGGCGGCGCGCGACGCCGCAGACCATCTAACCGTTCTCACCGTCGGAGTCATCCTGGGATTCGGGGCCATTAGTTCGACCCTTATAGCGTTCACACGAGTACGCCGTCGTTCAACTGAAATCGGAGTTTTGCGAGCGATCGGTTGGTCGCCCCGCCGGCTCGCCCTTCAGTTCGCCGCAGAGTCCGGTGTAATCGTCTTCGCTGCCGCGCTATGTGCTCTTGGCCTGTCGACCTTGGCCGCGATCCTAATGTCGAACTTGCCGGTGCACCTGAATGGGCATGATGTCACCACTGGCCAGCTGATCTCGGTCACGTTTATTCCCCGAATTGAGATAGGTCAGGATTTAGCCTTAATCTGCGTGGCTTTGATAACAGGATTAACAGGGGGCCTCCTTGCCGCGTGGCAGGCGACACGAATCATGCCGATCGCGGTCATCAGAAGTCCACACTGATGGCGCGCGAATGACACCCTGGTGGGCGTTTCTGCTGGCTGAAGTAAGACATCGTCGTCGCTTGTCGATTGTGTCGCTACTCATGTACGTGGTCGCTGTAACTTTGATTGTGGTGTCAAGTGGTATCGCTACTAGCCTCCGCGAGGCCGAGGATGCGGCTATTCGCCCGCTTACTCGTTTGGACTCTAACTTATACCTCACGCGTCGGCCGCCGGACGCTGGGACGCCCGATGCCACCGCGTTCGCCGTCGAGCGCGAGCAAACGAGAGCAGCGTCGGTGTTAGATCTATCGAAGCTCGGACCGACTGGACAGCGCTTCAGCAGCGACTTTTTTCTGCCTGCGACCGCATTCACGTTTGACGTGGCCCAGCTTGGACATCTCAGCTTGCTGACAGACGTGCAGGGCGTAAGTCCTGCGCTTACACTTCGTGCGGTTCATCGAGAAGGCACGGTTCCTGCAATTGTTGCTCAGTACGTCGTTCAACCAGCGACAGTTGCTCTAGCGAGGCCCCGAGCGGAGGACCAGGCGATAATAAATGCCTGCCTCATCAAGTTCATACAGTCGTTGCCCAAGCCAACCGGACCGCCTCCGCCAAAGGGGGCTTATGGTGTCGGCATTGACATACCGTTTACTTCCGCGTACTACGCGTGCTTGCCAGCGCGCTTGCGCCAGGTCAGGATCGAAGAACAAGTATTTCGCGAAATATTGGCGCCGCCAACAACCAACATTCGCGACTCGACTATTGAAGTGGCAGGCATTGACCCAAAGCGCGCATTTGGAATCTTGACGCGTGGCGACCTCGTCGACGGGCGATGGTTCGACGGCGACGAAGGCCACCAAGTCATCGCGTCGGCTTCATATGCTGCCCGGATGGGCTTGTCAGTGGGCTCGCCATTGCAATTCCACGAAACGAGCTTGCGAGTTGTCGCGTTGGTCAAGCCAGCACTTAAAGGACTCAGCGCGGACATATACCTGCCTCTGAATCAATTGCAGGCGATGTCCGGCCGCGACGGGCGCGTCAACTTGGCTGTTGTGGCGATTCGCGACAGTGAGTCCGCCGCCCATATGCGCAGTGACTTGGAGCGAAAGTCCCCGGGCTTTGCTGTGTATACGCCCCATGACGTCGCGGGACAGGTGACTGGCACATTGGCCGACACTGCGTCCCTTGCACAAATCGTGGGTAGCGCGTTGATGGTGTTGGTAGCCGCGGCATCGATGGCGGCTTGTGGTCTTTTCTCGGCTGCTGGGATGCGAGGTCGAAGGCCAGAGTTGGCAATGCTTCGAGTGATTGGCTGGTCGCTCTTACGAACGCGTGTCCAGCTCGTCGCCGAACAAATGGTTGTGGTACTGGCGGGAGTGGGGGTTGGCGCTTCATTGGGCGCAGTGGTATTGGGGGTCGTGGCGATGGTTGCGCCAACTCTAAGCGCCACGATTGTGCCTCCCGCTGTCGGGGAATACAGTCCAACGCAACTCGCGACCGTCTCGGTACGACTTAACCCTCATATCGACCCACTTGCGAGCTTGGCACCAATTGCACTCATCGTTCTTGCCACCGCGGTGGCGGCCTTCTGGGCGACCAGCAAGCTTCGGTCGGTGTCTGCCCGAGATCTCGTCGAAGGCGCACAGTGATTACATACGACCTTCAAGATGTCAAGAAGAGTTACGTGCGGGGGTCAGTTCGAGTAATTGCGCTTAACGGTGTGAGCTTGAAGATTCATGCAGGCGAGGCGGTGGCAATAGGGGGTCGAAGTGGATCAGGCAAATCAACTCTGATGCATCTCCTTGGGGGACTTGACCATCCAACTTCCGGAGTTGTCGTCCACAGCAATAAGGAGTTAAGGACGTTAGGTGAGCGCGAACTGAGCCGGCGACGAGCGAAATGTTTCGGGTTTGTTTTCCAATCGTTCTTTCTACTCCCGACCCTGACGGCGCGAGAGAACATTGAGGCCGCGATGATTCCGCTGGGGACAAGTCCCATCCCCCGGCGCAACCGAGCCATCGAACTCCTTGGCCAAGTAGGCTTGGCGGATCGAGCGGATCATCTGCCAGGCCAGCTTTCGGGCGGCGAGCAGCAGAGGGTCGCTATAGCGCGCGCGATGGCAAACGACCCTGAAGTGGTTCTCGCCGACGAACCCACCGGTAATCTCGATCGACGAACCGGGTCTGAAGTGCTCGACTTGCTTCAAGACGCAACAGCCGCGGCCGACCGCACGTTAATCGTCGTCACCCACGATCAAACTGTGAGCGAGCGATTCGACCGGTCGATCACACTAGCCGATGGGATTGTTGTGGGGGATCAACGCAGATCCATGCGCTCGTCGTACTAACCCCAGCGTGATGCGTGGGTTGCCGCACGGCATTCGCCCCTGGCTAGTACCAGCCTCTGTATCCGCGATCCTCACGGTGCTTGTGGCTGTTGCGGCCAATCCAATCCTAGTGTCGGGTACAAGTATGGAACCCCTCCTCGATCCTGGCGACCGCCTTCTGGTCAGCAGATTCGTGACTCTTGCTCGCGGCGACATTGTCGTTCTTGATGTTCCTCACATTTCTGGATATTTGGTCAAACGGATCGTTGCGCTTCCGGGTGAGCGAATCAGGATTATTGACGCAACCGTGTACGTGAATGGCCGAGCGTTGTACGAGCCTTACGTGCACGGACCGTGGACTTCCGATATCGGGTACAACGGCGGGTTGGAGGTGACTATCGCGCCTGACCACTATTTCCTCTTAGGCGATAACCGGGACGTCTCGCTTGACTCGCGTAGTTTGGGCCCGCAGCGGCGAACAGCCATTATTGGTCTTGCATGGGCGCGTGCGTGGCCGCGGCCTGTTCCACTTGCGCACTATCCCCTTTAAGTTTTGACCAACACCGATGGTCCATGTCCGGCCGATTCGTTCGCCAGGTCCCAAGCGTCCTGAACTCGTCGCCTTCTCCGCGTATTCGCGTTTCCCGTGGAGCTCGCCTATGACCTACGAGTCGATATCGTGGGCACTGCGCTGCTTCGCCGGGCGGCTATTCCTGCTGGCGCGCCCTATTCTCTGCCAATGAGTCTCGGATCCCCTGATCTGGTGGCTCCCGAGGCGGATCGCGCATTTCGCCTTGGGGTGTTCTACATGATCTCGCTACTTGGATTAGCCGCCGCCTACTTCCTTGTCACGCCGCTACGGGATCTACTCCCGCTGCAATGGGGAATCGTGCCGTTGGCAGTTCCCTGGTGGGGAGCTCTCGGAGCAGTCACCATCAGTCTGTACGGGGTGTTCTTCCATAGCACCAAATGGGATCCATCGTTCAATTACTGGCACATCGGACGCCCGTTTCTAGGCGCGGTGCTTGGCACAGTGGGCTATCTGATTTTCATCGTCGTCATTAACGCAACAGGAGCAAAAGCGAATACCGCTGGCAACGCCGTGTACTATCTCGTCGCGTTCCTCGTTGGCTACCGCGAAAAGACCTTTCAAATGCTGATCCAAAGGGCTACCGATTCGCTGTTCGCTTCTCCCGACAAGCAACACAGGCCTGGTCAGCGGCCGCCTTAGGAGGCGCCAGTACCCTAGCCGAATGAGTAGGTGGTATCGACGAACCGCTCGCTATCGGTTGTTCTGTGTTACGTAACCTCGCTCGCGTCCTTTTGTACGTGGTCGCCAAACCGGCTGGCACCGATTACTGGTCGCTGTTCATTACCCGCGTGCCAATCTCTGCAAGGGTCCTACCCTATCCAAACGGGCTGCGGCGTACGCGGAGCGCCGGAAGCGGCGAGGATTCCAGCGATTCGGCGTCCTGAACAGGTCCCGGCGAGAACTGTCGAACGATCGAGCGTCGGACCGCGCGATCGCTCGCGCCGTCCATGAGGGAACTTCCCTGGGCCCGCCAAAGCCGACTCGACGGCGTAGTGCCGATTCGCGAGCAACGCGGGGCGCTAGACGGATATGCCGGAGGTCGGAAGCAGTTCCTGAGCGGCAGCTGCTTTCGTTGACATGTTTGAGAACCGGGTTTTCCTGTCGCCCCTCTTTCGAGGCGTCTATCCCGAGGACGCATACGAGTTCTGGACGGGAGTGACGAACTTTGATTTCGTTCGCGATGGAGACTGGCCGCGATTAGCCAGCCAATGGACTTCTTGGGCTCAACCTTTACGAGCAACATCGTGTTGTTGCCGATCCATACCATGTCCGGGCGCCTTCCAACCTAGTAAGCGGCGCGCCCAAGTTGTCCCCAGTGCCGCCGGTCACTGCAGGCAATGTCTCGATTCAGCCCGCCACGCTCTACTCCGTGCTATCCCGTCTACACCATGAATCGACCCAGCCACCACTTGGATCACAGAGAACGGCATTGCGATTACATTGGACCGGACGGCCGGTGTCACGACCCTGAGCGCATCGATTACTACGCTGGACACTTCGCCGCGGCCGCGCGGGCGATCGAATCGGGAGTTCCGCTAGAGGGCTACTTCGTCTGGTCGTTGATGGACAACTTCGAATGGGCCGATGGCTACCGTGTGCGCTTTGGACTCGTCTATGTCGACTACGCAACGCAGGCGCGATTGCCGAAGAGCAGCGCTGCATGGTTCGCTAAGGTGGTAGCCAACAACGCTGTGCCAGTTGGCGAATTCGATCTAGTCACCTAACCGGATCAACTTCTGTCGTACGCGGGTCATCAATCGAACGATATGTATCGATAAGAGATAGCCACCCGTCCCCGAGACAGTTGCCCTCGCCG
>Ga0209117_1000167_pt1 | contig 40582 bp, 35 predicted proteins | sample BlaSpr_A8_OM2_M2_FD_187978 | JGI IMG/M metagenome (GOLD analysis project Ga0209117, IMG submission 187978) | Forest soil microbial communities from Thunder Bay, Ontario, Canada - Black Spruce, Ontario site 2_A8_OM2_M2 (SPAdes) (version 2) | ecosystem: Environmental > Terrestrial > Soil > Boreal... | reverse complement strand
CCGATGCCGAAACTACGGTTCTGCTGAATTCGGCAATGCGCCGGGAATTTGGGGAATTGCCCAATATCTCTTTCGCGGAGAACTCGGAAACCTTCGGGGCGTTCCGGCGCTTCGTTCATGAACAGACGGTGCTGCCCAAACTGATCCGGCGAAGTGGAGCACAGGTCCTGATTTCCGCGGGCAACTTTGCGCTCTGGAACTCTCCTGTCCCGCAAATACTCCTGTCTCGTAACTCGCTTTATACTTCCGGCGACTTCCTCCGCGACGTGCGTGCTCGCGGAGATTACGCGATATGGATGGACACTTTAGTCAAGGGTTGGCTGGCATGGCGATCCATAAACTGCGCCGACATTACCGTTGCCCCCAGTGAAGCGTTTGCCCAGGAACTCCGCCAGTGGAGTGGCAAGAAGGTGCTTGCGGTGCACCATGGATTTGACCAGGAGGCATTTACCAGCGATGGAGCGCCGTTGCCATCGGCGGCGAAAGCCCAGCTTGAGCAAGGGAAAGACGCTCTCCGCCTGCTTTTTGTGAGCCACTACAATTATTACCGGAATTTCGAAACATTATTCCGGGCGATGCCCATCTTGAGCAGTCGTCTCCAGGGAAAGAAAGTGAAACTGTTTCTTACCTGCCGCCTGAATTCCCGCGAGAATCCGGGGACATATCGAGCCAAGTCTGCGGCGTTCCTGGCAAACGATCTTCGAGGAAGCGGCGACATCGTCGAACTCGGAACGATTCCTTATCGCTCGCTGCATCACCTCTATCGTGCGTGCCAGATCTACGTCACCCCGGCCTATGCCGAATCCTTTGCTCATCCGCTGATCGAGTCGATGTCGAGTGGATTGCCCGTGGTGGCTTCGGATTTGCCGGTGCATCGCGAGATTTGCGGCGACGCGGGAGTTTATTTTCCCCGTTTCTCGCCCGAGGCGTTGGCGGATCGGGTCGTACAGATTCAGGAATCGCCGGAGTTGGAGGAAAAGCTCTCGCACAATGGCCTGCGACGGGCGCGCGACTTCAGTTGGAGCGAGCATGTGGAACGCCTGCTGGTTCTGGCCCAGCAATTGGCGCGGTCTGTGACCCGATCCAGGTGATTGATTCGATCCTCCACATTGGTAGGGGTTGTTTTCACTTGGAAGCGAATACGTAGAGGCTGTCGGCGAGATATGCCAAGGCCGGTGCCTGCCTTGAAAGCCGCTGCAAGCTGTGTGACAGGAGAACAAGTAGCTTGTACTGCCATGGAAAAAACCGCAAATCGCTGACTTGCGCATTGAGCGAAAAAAAACCGTCGACCTCAACCGAAGCGGGTCCGAGGGCGTTTCCGAAGGTGCGCCGGAGTTCCGGAATCGTCCAGTACCGGACTTCAAAGTCCCTGGTCTCGCGAAAGCCCCGGCGGAACTGATGATAGAGGCAGCGAATACCGAAGACGTTTGGAAGCTGAACCATGGCCTGGCCGCCGTTTCGCAGAACACGATGAGTTTCCACCAGCACCGAACGGGCGTTCTCCTTTGAGAGATGCTGAAGCACACTGTAAGAAAAAACCTGGTCGAAGATCGAGTCGCGGAATGGCAGGTAGCGCCCGTCCGCTACCAGGTAAGAGACCTGGATTCCCAGTTGCTGCGCGACCCGCCGGGCGGCGCGGATGCCTTTGAGCGATGGGTCAATCCCGACGGGCCGGTAGCCGGATTGCGCGGCGGCCAGACACCACCGCCCCCAATTACAACCGATTTCCAGGAAGCTGCGGCCCTCGCCGGCGGGAAGGCGAAGTGCAGGCACGGGATATTCGGTCAGCTTGCCCACCAGATGCTGATATAGGCTGCCGTTGGTGGCGCCGATCCACTCTTTCACAAACGGATCGATCTCGCCGGGCCCCAACTGGATTGGGGGCAGATTCGTCCGGTCGCCTTCCTCGGCCACGGCCAAAGCGCGAGTTCCCTCAATGTGCGTTTGTTCGGCTTCGGAGACGAGCAAGATCGGGATGCCCTCTATGATCCGGTAGCGGTGACGCGAGGGACAATAGAGCCAATCAAATTCCTGGTGAAGATTTTGCCTATCCCGTGGACAAACCACGAGCTTCAGGAGTTCTTCGTCAAACGCTGGCATAGGGAGGGTCAACCACCAACGTAGTGCTGGTCACGCTGGCTGTCAATCCGAATCCAAGTCCGAATCCAAGTCCATTCGCTCAAGGTATCATGGACAGGCAGCGTTCAGTTCTGAGATTGAGCGAAACAGATGTCCCGAAGCGCGGAGGTGGTCCAGCGTTGCACGTCTTGACTCTCACTCCATTTTTTCCGTCGGACCAAAATGAGGTGAGCGGTTGCTTCATCGCGGAGCCGATCGAACAGCTTAAGCGGCTCGGTGTCGATTGCAGCGTGATTGGAGTATCTCCGATCTATCATCCTCGAAGACAGCCGAGTTTATCGGCTGCGGCAGATTGGGTGCGATATCCGCAAGTCCCCGGAAATCTCGGGCTCTCAAGTGCGGGGAAGCTGCTCTACGCGCGTCTCCGGGGACGAATACGGAAGATGCACAGTGTGAAGCCGATTGATCTGATACACGCTCATTCTGCCCTGCCTTGCGGACACGCGGCCGCGTCACTTTCCAGTCGTTTGAACATTCCGTTCGTAATTACCATTCACGGGCTGGATGTGTTCAACACGTTCTTCCTGAATGGAATTCCGGCGGCTTGGCGGCGGAAGGTGTCGGTGGACGTTTACCGCGCGGCGCGGAACGTAATATGTATCAGCGGCAAGGTGCAGGAAATTCTGAAAGCCGGAACGCCGGCGGAAACCTGCAGCACCGTTGTATACAACGGCGCAGACCCGAATCTTTTTTCGCCGAATCCGCCGGAAGTGGGTCAGTTCGATCCGGAGATTCTGATCGTCGGCAACTTGCTGCGCAGCAAAGGCCACGAACTTGTTTTGAGAGCGCTCGGAAATCTCAGACCTTCCTTCCCCCAGCTTCGATGCCGCATCATCGGAGAAGGGCCGGATCGCGCCCAGTTTGAAGCGCTGGTGCGCGACTTGGGCATTGGGCAGCAAGTTCAGTTTGTCGGCCGGCGGAGCCGGTCCGAAGTAGCAGAGGCCATGCGACGCTGCTCCGTATTCGTGTTGCCCAGCCGGAACGAGGGTCTGGGATGCGTGTACCTGGAAGCTATGTCCTGCGGCAAGCCGGTGATTGGCTGTCGCGGACAGGGAATTGAAGAAGTGATTGAGCATGGCAAGAATGGCTGGCTCATCCCTGTGGATGGACCCGAACAACTTGTGCAGGGGCTTTCCGCGTTACTCGGGTCGCCCGAAGTGTGCACGCGCATAGGGACGGCTGCGCGTCAGACGATCCTGGAAAAGCTGACGCTATCGCATCAGGCGGAACACCTGGCCACGATTTACCGCCAAGCCATCGCTTGAGTGGTCAGCACTAGTTTCTGTGCGAGCGCGTTAAATACCGTCGGCAATCGGCATGGACGGCCTTACGTTCAAGAAACCCGTCAATTCAGCTAACATAGTGGAACCTTTTGCCTACGAACAAAATGGGCTTGACCGAAACAAGATCTGAGACTCGGGCGTCGAACTCGGTCTCCGCTGCGCCGGTTCTGCCGGTGAGTGTGATCGTTCCGGCTCGCAATGAGGCCCGCAACCTGCCGCACTGCCTGGAGTCGCTGGCGGAGTTCGGCGAAGTGTATGTCATCGATTCGCAGAGCACAGATGACACTGCTGCCATTGCTCAGTCGCATGGTGCGAAAATAATCCAATTTTATTATGCGGGAGGCTGGCCCAAGAAGCGCCAATGGGCCATGGACACGCTTCCTCTGGCCTATGATTGGGTACTGCTCGTGGATGCCGACGAAGCTCTCACTCCCGAGTTAGCGGCGGAAATAAGACAGGCCATCCGGAATCCAGACTTCGATGGTTACTACATCGCGCTGCAGATGTATTTTCTTGGCCGAGTCTTGCGTCACGGCGGCGCCGGTTTTAACAAGCTCTCGCTCTTCCGCCACCGCAAAGGCCGCTTCGAATGCCGCCTCAAGAACCAGGATACTTCGATGGCTGACATGGAGGTGCACGAGCATGTCGTGGTCGAGGGAAAAACCGGGAAGTTGAGAAACGCGCTGATCCATCGCAATGTCGAGTCGCTTTCCCGCTTTATCCAGAAGCACGATGAGTACTCAAATTGGGAGGCGCGGGTATGGTTGGAGGGGGAAGCGGGCTACGGCGATCTGCCGCCGTCGCTGTTCGGAACCCAGGCCCAACGCCGGCGCTGGCTGAGAAAGAAGTTCTTCGCCGTTCCCGGCTCCCCGGTTCTTTTCTTTCTTTACCGCTATGTTTTCCAGTTGGGGTTTCTGGACGGCACGCCCGGACTAATTTATTGTGGTTTACAGGCCACCCAACTCTTTAACGTGAAAGCCAAAATCTTCGAATTAAATGCCAGGAAAGGTTGATGCTCGCGCGCCCTGAGTTTCTGGAAAGCGTCCACATGAATGCCGAACATAACACCGAAGCATATCGCGTTGACGGGAAGCCCTTGGAAGCGGTTGCGTACCACAGGCAGTTGGCGAGCGGCTGGGAGCAGCGTTACCGAAAGAGGTCTTTCAAAGCGCGTCAGGCCGTACTGGTCGAGTGCCTGGAAGCGCGTGATCTGGCGGGCGGCAGTTGGCTCGATGCAGGCTGCGGCACTGGCACTCTGTCGCGGTTGTTGGCGGAGCGCGGATGCAGAGTCCTCGGAGTGGATGCCGCGATTGAGATGGTCGAAACTGCGGGCCAACTAGCGCAGGGTGAAGGCAGCTCCGTCCAGCTCAAGTTTGAACGAGTGGAAACCATTGCCCAGTTGCCTCTGGTGACCAATTCGATCGACGGGGTCCTGTGTTCCAGCGTTCTGGAATATGTCTCCGACGTGGATGCATGCCTGAAGGAATTTGCCAGAGTGTTGCGGCCGGGCGGGCTCTTGCTGGTGTCCGTTCCCAATCGGCATTCGATTGTTCGGCTGACACAAGCAGGATGCCACCGCCTTGGCAAGTGGCTGGGACAAAGTTGGGTTGCGTTCATGGATTATTCGCGCAATCAGTATTCTGCCAGTCAGTTCGAGGGCAGGCTGGCTGCTGACGGTTTCTGCGCCGAAAAGGTCGTGGCCTTTGGCAGCCCGCTGCCGAAGTGGGCCCAGCGAAGCCGGTATGGCGGATCGCTGTTGATGTTTGTGGCAAGAAGAACCTAAGCGTCCGCCCAGCTGCTAGTTCAAGCACGGCAGCCAACCGCATGAAGCAACTCCTACGAGACGCGCGCACGGGTGAGTTAAAGATCGCCGAAGTTCTAGCTCCGCAATTGTTGCCCGGCTGTGTGTTGGTGCGGGTGGCAGCGTTGCTGGTGTCGGCCGGCACGGAGCGCGCGTCGGCTGAATTTGCCAGCAAGAGTCTGCTGGCGAAGGCGAAGGCTCGTCCCGATCTGGTGCGCCACGCGCTTGCCAAGATGCAGCGGGATGGCTTCGCCTCCACGTGCAAACCGTCCGCTCTCGCCTGGACCAGCCGCCATCGGTGTGCTACAGCAGCGCCGGAGTGGCGGTTGCCGTTGGCGATGGCCTCCCCCGACATCAATGTGGGCGACCGCATCGCTTGCGCTGGTGCGGGATGACAAGAAAAGGGAACGAGCCCTAAATGTTGATTCTGGGCCTGAACATGTTTCATGCCGACGCTTCGGCGGCGATCGTCGAAGATGGAAAGATTCTTTTTGCGGTGGCAGAAGAGCGGCTGAACCGGCACAAACATTACGGCGGCTTTCCTGCACTGGCGGTGAAAGCGTGTCTGGATGCGGCGGGCGCGAAGATCACCGAGGTTCAGCACGTTGCCGTGGGGCAGGACAGTGACGCCAACCTCGCCAGGAAAGTGCAATATGCGCTGGCCAATCCGGCCAAGGTCCTGAACTTTATCAAGATGCGGCAGCGCAAAGAGGCGATGCGCAACGTGCGTTCGCTGCTGTCGCAGGCGCTCGATGTGGATGCCTCCACCCTGAAGTTTCAGGAACATCATCTGGAGCACCACATCGCGCACATCGCCAGTTCGTACTACTGTTCGCCTTGGGAAAAGGCGGCGGGCTTCAGCTACGACGGTTCGGGAGATTTTGTCTCCACCATGATGGCGCGCTGCGAGGGCCCTGACATCCAGGTGCTCGACCGAGTGTTCCTGCCGCACTCGCTGGGCAGCTTCTACACCATGATCTGCGATTTCATCGGCTACCGAAAATATGGCGATGAAGGCAAAGTCATGGGACTGGCGCCGTACGGAAAAGACACCTACGTCGACCAGATTCGGAAGATTGTCGCGCTCAAGAATGGCAATTTTCAACTCAACATGAGTTACTTCAAACCGCTCGGGAGCAGTCAAGGAATGCAGATCCTGCCTGACGGCACGGTGCGCCTGGCGCGGCATTTCTCCGACAAGATGGAAAAGCTTTTCGGCGCACCCCGCGAGCCATACGCCGAGATCACGCAGCGAGATATGGATCTTGCTTACGCGATGCAGTCTTGTTTCGAGGAAGTGTTCTTTCGTATTGCGAACGAACTACACAAGCGCGTTCCCGAGGAGAATCTTGCGATGGCGGGGGGCTGTGCGCTCAATAGCGTGGCCAACGGCAAAATATTTCCCCGCACGCCATTCCGGCGCACCTGGATTCAGCCGGCCGCTGGTGACGAAGGTCTGGCGATTGGCGCCGCGCTGCATACCTATCATTCGGTGCTGAAACAACCGCGCAGGAACGAAGACCAGATGAATCACGCCTATCTCGGGCCGGAGTTTTCCGAAGCGCAGATCGAATCCGCCTTGAAAAGCGCGAGCATAAGGTATCGGCGGCTTGATCGCGCGCCGCTGCTCGACGCGGTTTCCGATCAGATGGTGCAGGGCAATGTTGTGGGATGGTTTCAGGGGCGCATGGAGTGGGGACCGCGCGCGCTCGGCAATCGGTCCATTGTGACCCACCCGGGCCTGCCCGACATGAAGGATGTGTTGAACGCTCGCATCAAACACCGCGAGTGGTTCCGTCCCTTTGCGCCCTCCATCCTGGCCGAAGCGCAGCACGAGTATTTCGAGCACGATCATCCATCGCCCTACATGCTCCATGTGTACAAGATTCGTCCGGAGAAGAGGAAGAGTCTCTGCGCCGTGAACCACGTCGATAACACCGGGCGATTGCAAACCGTGGCGCGGGAAGAGAATCCGCTCTACTACGATCTGATCCGGACGTTTGGCAAGAAAACCGGAACTCCGGTGATCCTGAACACGAGCTTCAACGAGAATGAGCCGATCGTGTGCACACCGCAAGAAGCCATCGATTGCTTCCAGCGAACCAAAATGGATGTGCTGGCCATCGGCCCTTTTTTCGCGCGCAAGTCTGAACCGGCATGATCCGCCATGACTGAAACTCCAGTTGCGATGGCCGCATCCTCCGCGCTAAGGCTTCGTAGAGTCGCCGCCTGGCACGGCATTCGAGCGCTCGCGTGGCACGGCGACGTTCTGTACGGGTGCCGCGGATATGAAATCGTTCGCCTGCAAGTGGACAAGACAGCAGAGTGGGAAGTGGTTGCGCGTTTTCGTCCCGCCTGGTGGAGGAGTCTCACGTCGCGCAACGCGCTGAGTTATCGCCTGCTGCGCGATGGCTTTCATGCGCTGGCCATTCTCGGCGGCCAGACAAACGATCGGACGATGGTCGGCGCGGTTCCGAGCGCGCTGGTAACGCGGACTCCGGGCAGCGATGAATTTCATGTCACGCATCAGGTGCAGCGCGGCACACGGCCGCTGCACGTCACCGCGATTCCATCGGGAAGAATTTACTGGGGCGAGTATTTCGACAATCGCGAGCGCGCGGAAGTTCATATCTACGTTTCGATCGATCGAGGACGCACGTGGCAGATTGCCTACACGTTTCCCGCGGGAAGCATACGACACATCCACAACATTGTTTACGACCGTTGGGGCGATTGCCTTTGGATACTGACGGGAGATGAAGGCGCCGAATGCAAGGTGCTGCGCGCTTCCTCGGATCTTCGCTCGGTGGAAGTGGTGCTGGCGGGGAACCAGCAAGTCCGGGCTGTGGCGGCGATTCCAACACAAAAGGGGTTGTACCTTTCGACCGACACGCCCTTCGAGAAGAACCACGTGTATCGACTGGAGCGCGCAGGGATTGTCGAGCAGGTCGGCGATCTTGCCAGCTCTTCGATCTACGGTTGCCGGGTTGGCGGGGCTCTGTTTTTTTCGACCATGATCGAGCCGAGCGCTGTGAACACCGGACGTGAAGTGCAAATCGCCGGCTCCCGAGACGGAACGGACTGGCAGGTGCTGGCTCGATGGAAGAAGGACAACTTGCCGATGCGTTATTTTCAGTACGGTAACGCCTTCCTGCCCGACGGCGAGAACGGCACTCGTTATCTTGCAGCGACGACCATCGCCGTCGAGCCGGACGATCTAGTCACCACAATCTGGGAAGTCGAATCGGCATGAGCCTAGCCACGCGTTGGCATTACTTCCGGCGTATCTTCCGCGCCTACCTTGGTTCTGGACGAAGCCAGTTGACGTTCTGGCATGAGGCGCCAGAGATCAATCCGCGCGCTAACGCCAGCCGGCTTGGCGAGTACTACATGCTGTTTCGCGAGAAGGCAGACTACGCCGGGCACTACGATGCTGCCGGCATTCCCATGCTCGACTACCACGGAGTGATTGGACTGCAGTACAACCCAATCGCCATCGCCCAGTGGGGGCTCGCGAACTACAACCGTTTCTGCGAAACCAGTGACGAAGCTCGCTGGCAGAAGACTCTCAAGGCTGCCGATTGGCTTGCCGCCAACCTGGAACAGAATGCTCACGGGCTTTGGGTCTGGAACCATCATTTTGAATGGGAGTATCGTGACACGCTCAAGGCGCCATGGTATTCGGGACTCGCTCAGGGACAGGGCGTTTCCCTTCTTCTGCGGGCGCATGCTCATGTTCATTCCGAAGACGAGAAGTATCAACGCGCGGCGGAAAAGGCGTTTGTCGCCCTCACACGGCCTATTGCTGAAGGTGGCGTACTCTTTGAGGACGAAGAGAAGAACCTGTGGATCGAAGAATACCTCGTGGACCCGCCGACGCACATTCTGAACGGATTCATGTGGGCACTCTGGGGTGTGTTCGATTTCTGGCTGGCGCGTGCGGATACTTCGGCGAAGGAAATTTTCGATCGCGGGGTCGAGACGCTGGTTCGCAACCTGGCTCGATTCGATACCGGATACTGGTCGTTGTATGAACAATCCGGGTATGGACTATCCGAGGCCCGGCTGAAAATGCTGGCGAGCCCTTTCTATCACCGGTTGCATGTCGTACAGTTGCGCGTGATGTTCAAACTGACGGGCGACGCTTGCTTTACCGGTGTTGCCGAACGGTGGGAAGGCTACGCGCGGCGTCGTAGCAACCGCACCCGTGCCCTGGTCGAGAAAAGTGCTTTCAAATTGCTCCACTACTGATTGCTCTAGTACTCATTGGTCTAATACTGATCGTGAAGATTCTCTACGTCTCGCAATACTTTTTCCCTGAAATGGGAGCGCCGGCGGCGCGCGCCGCGGAGTTATCCCGGCATTGGGCGCGGATGGGTCATGAAGTGACTGTCCTCACCGGATTTCCGAACCATCCGACCGGCGTCGTGCCCGAGGATTGGCGGTCGCGTTTCCACCGCCTTCGCTACACGGAAACCCTCGATGGTGTGCGCGTCGTTCGCACGTGGCTCTGGCCGCTGCCGAACCGAAAAGCGCACGAAAGAATTCGCAATTACGCCTCGTTCTGTGTCTCGGCAGCAGTCAGCGGCTTGGCTCTGCATAAGCCGGACGTGATCATCGCCACGTCCCCGCAATTGCTGTGCGCGCTTTCCGGATGGTGGCTGGCGTGGTGGAACCGCGTCCCCTTCGTCTTCGAAGTGCGCGATCTTTGGCCGGAATCGCTCGCGGCCGTCGGCGCGAGCAGCGAAGGCACCTTGCTCCATCGCACGTTGGCCGCCATCGCCGGATTTCTTTACCGCCGTGCCGACCGCATCGTCGTCGTGTCGCCAGCTTTCAAGGACCACCTGATCCGCTACTGGGACGTCCCCGCAGCAAAGATTTCCATTGTCGAGAATGGAGTGGAGACCGATCGGTTCCGGCTCGACCCGGCAGCGATGGAAGTGCGAAAGCAACTGAAGCTCGAAGATCGTTTTCTGATTTGCTACATCGGCACGATGGGTAATGCGCATGGACTGGAGACGTTGATTGCCGCCGCCGAAGAACTGCAGACCGCGCTGCCAAGCGCGATGTTTTTACTGATCGGGGAAGGGGCAGAAAAGGAACGCATCGTGGGACTCGCCGTTGCGCGCGGACTAACCAACATTCACTTCCTTGGTCAGCAGCCGCGGGAACGAATTCCCGCCTATGTTTCGGCTGCCGATCTCTGCCTGGTCATGCTGAAAAAGACCGCGCTATTCAAGACGGTGATTCCCACCAAGCTCCTCGAATATATGGCGTGCGAGCGGCCGGTCGTCGTCGCTGTCGACGGGCAGGCTCGCCAGATTGTCGAAGAAGCTGGCGCCGGCGTTTTTGTGGAGCCCGAGAACAGTAAAGCCCTGGTGAAAACGATCCTCGACTTGGCGGAGGACCCCGAGCACAGACGACAAATGGGAGCCAATGGACGGCAATACATCGTCAACAAATGTTCGCGCGAAAAATCGGCGCAGGACTACATCACTGTCCTTGGCACGCTCGGCTTATAGCATGGAAATCGCGAGGGCAAGAACACGAGGTAAATGCAACGGGCCGCGGACACGGCCTGTCCGGTTTTGCCGAAGCCCGAGGGAAGCCGAAGGAGTGTCTGCGGCCTAAAAAGTCTGGACGCCAATGACGGCCATGGTGGTGGACAGCGACATTGCTGCATCCGCGGTGCGATAGGCCGCATTCTTGGCTGCGCTTCCCGGTACGAACAAAACGTCGCCTTTCACCAGATCCATATCCGGGGCCTTGGCATGAAGTATCTTCTTGAGGTTGACGGGAATTTCCTGAATCCCGTTCGGCGTCTCCCGCAGTATCTTGGTTCTGTTCAAGGCAGATGTGCGGGTACCGCCGCCGACCAGCGCCAGGGCTCTGAGAACGGTGATGCGGTTGTCCTCAATCCGAAAGCCGCTGGGACGATTCACATCGCCCACCACATAAACGATCCCGGCGCGCGAAACAATGATCGTGTCTCCCGGAAAAACATCCACGTTGTTCTGGGTATCTTCCGCCAGATTAAAAGATAGCTGAAGCTCAATTTTCTGATCGGGATTTCCGCGACGCTCGATGGTCACATTGTGGCCCGCCTTGTCGTTCAATCCTCCCGCCGCCGAGATCAAGTCGAAAAGGTGGCGCTCACCAATCGCAGGGTAGGCCCCGGGGCGATTGACCTCTCCTAACATGGTGATGGCTTGCGAGGCGGCTTCGTCCACGAAAATGGAAACGTGCGGGGCGCGGACAAAACCTCCATCCTCCAGTCGCTTTTGGATCAACTCCTGCGCTTGATCGGTCGTCAGGTCGGCAACGTGAACATAGTCGATCAGGGGAAGGTAAAGGTCTCCGGAACCGCCAATGCGCGTTTTGATCGAGAGCTCGGGCACTCCGAATACACTGATCTCGATCAGATCGCCGATGCCCAGCTTCACCTTGGAATTCGCAAGCAGGCGAGGCGATTGGGGCCTCGCGGTTTCGTTCGCAGGTGCCGGCTGCGGTGCCTCCTCTGTGGCCGGTGTCTGGGCTAGAAGGTGGAGGCTGCACAAACCAACAAGAAACACGTACACGCTTCGCGAAAGGAAGCGGCGATTCCGCACGGACATACTCAGACTCCTGGATTTATGCGTGCGTCGAGTTTAACACACGCAACCCAGTAAAATCGGCGCAGAGCGCTCTGTTTCGCCGGACCATCAACCGCTAACAAAAAAGAAATGCGCCAGAACAGTTGCTTAGCGACGGCACGAGTTGTATAGTTCCAGCACTCAACATTTGATGGTTCTAGCGCCGCTATATGGGAAACCTGTCTAAAGAACTGACTGAAACTTGCGCGCAGCGGACGTGGTGTGAAGTGCAGGGTGTTTCAGGCGGAAGGGAACTCTGGTTTTGACGCTTCTGTTCTTTGGTTTATTCGCGTTCTCGCTGGCTGTGTCGTTTGTGGCTACGCGTGAAGTGCGAGACATGGCAACCCGCAGAGGCTGGGTTTCCGTGCCGCAAAACGGACGGCATGTCCACCAAGCCCCGCTTCCCCGTTTGGGGGGCGTGGCGATTTTTCTGGCTTTCTCGGTCAGTTTGAGCGTGTGGCTGGTGCTCTCCCTCGTATTCCCCCGCCTGCTCGATGGACTCGCTCCCACCACGCTTCTCCGTATCTATGTGCCTGCCTGCCTGATTTTTTGCCTCGGCATCTACGATGATCTCCGCGGCGCAGGTCCGTATTTGAAGTTTGCCGTGCAGGCGATCGCCGCTGCGATGCTCTTCGCCGGCGGCATGCGCGTTCTCGATCTGCCCCTGATCTTCGGCTCCCACTCCCTGCCCTGGTTCGTCGGATTGCCCCTCACGGTGTTGTGGGTGCTTGCGGTTACCAATGCTTTCAATCTCATCGATGGCCTGGATGGTTTGGCTGCCGGATCGGCCTTATTTTCGACGATGGTGTTTTTTGTCGTCTCGCTGGTCGATCATTCCTGGATCGGCTCCCTGATGAGCGTGACGCTCGCCGGCGCCATCCTGGGATTCCTTCGCTTCAACTTCAATCCGGCCACGATTTTCCTGGGGGACTCGGGCAGCCTGTTTATCGGCTTCATCCTCAGCGCGCTGGCTCTGGCAGGAGCGCAGAAAGCGCCGACGTTCGTGGCCGTGGCCATCCCGGTGGTCTCGTTCGGATTGCCGATTCTGGAAACGTTGCTATCCATCCTGCGGCGGCTCATCAGCGGGCGCCCGATTTTCACCGCCGATCGCGAACACATCCACCACAAGTTGCTGCAGATGGGTTTCTCGCATCGCCAGGTTGTGATCGTTCTCTACGCCGTCTCCGCGATGTTTGCCATGCTCAGCCTGTTCCTGCTTTGGCCGACGGGCAGCACCCTGGGGCTGGTGCTGGCGGTCGTGGGTACCGGCGTCTGGCTGGGAGTCCAGCATCTGAACTACCTTGAGTTTGGCGAACTGCGGCGAGTCGCGCAGCGCACCATGGAACAGCGGCAGATCGTGATCAACAATCTTTCGGTGCGCCGCGCGGTTGAGGAACTCAAAGCGGCCGGCAATTTCAATCAGGTGCGCAGCGTCCTGGTCGCCGCCTTCGATAGCAACGATTTCGATGCGTTCGAATTGCAACTCAAGACGCTTCCCGGTGATCAAGCGGTGCCCCTCGAAACCAACCGCCACTTTCACTGGAGCAAGCTTCCTCATATGATGGCAATTTCCGGCCAGCCATCGTGGAAGCTCACGCTGGACTTGGTGACAACGTCGAACCGGCGCCGCGGTTCTCTCGTCGTCTACCGCATCTACAGCCAACGCGATCTTCAATTGGATGTCAACCTTCTGACTTCCGAATTTCCCGCTACCCTCGCAGACGCGCTCGATCGCGTGCTGACCGTGCCCGAGGTTCTCGTGCCGGCCGCGCCAGGCGACACCCCGTTTCTGGCCGCAAACCTCTAGCGGCTTTCGCCAGACTTTGTCATCCCGACCCTGAGCGAAGCCGAAGGGGAGCGATCGGCAGTTCGCCGCAGAATGCAGATCCCTCGCTCCGCTCGGGATGACAATTCATGAAAGGTGTCGCTTGTGCACCGCTCCGGACCGAGTTTCACCCACGCGTTTGTTGGTTGCCCATTGTTAATCTTGCTCCCTTCCTTTCGATCCCTGAGTTAATATGGAGGTAACTATGGATCGGAGCATTCTCAGATTGCCGGATCCAGTTGCAGGGGCTCCCAACGGAGAGCGGCGCCGCAGGGTTCGTCAAAAACTCCACACTCCGGTTTACGCCACTTTCAATGGCCCGCAGACCGGCATGGTTGTGGACCTGAGCGAATTGCTCGACCTGCACGAAGACGGCTTCGCCGTCCAAACCAGTGAACGCCTGGAAATGAACCGGGCCGTAACCCTTTGCCTCGATCTGCCTGAAACCAAAAGTTACATTCATGGCAGTGGCCAGGTGATGTGGAGCGATGACGCTGGCCGCGGAGGTATCCGCTTTTCCGGGCTTTCTGAGAGTTCCCGGCAAATACTGAAAGAATGGCTCTTTACCAACTTGCTGATCGCCTGCTCCCACCACGCGGCTCGAACCGAGCAACTCGTGCGGCGCGAGGAAGAGAAATTACCCGAGCCGGCGCCGGTCATTAAAGCCCCCAGTGTCGTCCCTATCCCGGATCAAAGCGGAACGCTCTCTTCGGTGGAAGCAGTTCGCCGCGAGGTCCGCGAGATTGGCGACAACGTCGATGCAGTTTTGCAACTCATCACCGAGCGCGCCTTGAGTCTCACCGAAGCCAGTGGCGCGGCCCTGGCGTTTCTCACGGATGACCAGATGATCTGCCGGGGGCGAGCCGGTGAACCAGCCCCGCCGCTGGGAGCCCCCGTGGATGTGAAACAAGGGCTGTCTGGAGAATGCGTTCGCAGTGGCCTCCTCGTCTCGTGCGAGGATACGGGAAACGATCCGCGTATCGATCCGGAAATCGCTCGCGCACTGGGTATAGGTTCGCTCATGGCCGCTCCGATCGTGTCCGATTTCGGCGTGGTCGGCCTGCTGGAGGTTTTCTCTGCGTATCCGCACAGTTTCATCGAGGCCGACGAGACGGTTTTAGACCGGCTCGTCGAAATGATTCCCAAAACCCATCGTGAAAAGGCTCAGCCAGACAAGACCCAGCCCGAAAACACCCAACCGGAAAAGACTCAACCGGAAACGCTGATGGGGCCAGAAGCTGCGTCAGGTGTGTCGCAGCCTCTTGTTTCGGAGTCAGGTTCGATGGCATTAGATTCGATCCATGCGACTCGCGACGCCCGGTGGGAACGGAAGCCTGAAGTCCCTGAACGTGTCTCGCAGCAGGTCTCCGAACAAATCGTCTCAGAGCGGATCCTGGAGCAAGTCCCCGAACCTGCGCCCACAGTTCCGTCTCGCTTGCTTTATTTCGGATTGCTCGGGCTGGCCATTGCAGTGGTGGCGATGGTCGTCGGCTATTTAGCCGGTCCCACAATCGAGAAACGCAACTCACCGCAAGCGTCGCAGCCCCAGGTGGCCTCGACGGTTTCAGGGCAAAGCGCGACCGGTCACAGCGCGCAAACGAAGTCCCTGGCAGACTTGCGAAAGCTCGCCGATCAGGGAAACGCGGACGCACAGTGGCAGATGGGCGTCCGCTACCATAACGGAGAAAACGTTCCACGGGATGACGCGCAGGCCATGCAGTGGTTCCTGCGCGCCGCCGAACAAGGACACGCTACCGCGCAGGCTACGCTCGGCGCCTATTATTGGGCGGGGCGTGGAGTTCCTCAAGATTTGTCCAAAGCCTACTTCTGGTCTGCGCTCGCGCTCGCCCAGGGCGACGAGAATAGCAAATCTCGACTCGAAGGGCTGGCGTCCCAAATGACCCCGACGCAGGTCTCCGCCGCACGCCAGCAGGCCGAAGTCTGGATCCGCCAGCACAACGCCGCAAAGCCCGCACGGAACTGAACCGGAGATCATTGCTGGTTTCCCTTGTGGACCGGAGCCTGCCCTGAGCCAAGCCGAAGGGTGCCCCCTGTGGTAAAGAACTCGCTTCCTATAACCCTTCGCCTCAAAGAAGCCGTAAAATAGACTCGTGGCCACGCTGCGCGACATTTTGAATGAGCGCGTCCGCGAAGGCGACCCTGCTCTTTGGGAAAAGCTGGATCGCAATCGAGTGCGCTGCTATGCCTGCGGCCACTGCTGCCCCATTCCCGAGGGACAACCCGGCGTCTGCAAGGTCCGCTTCAACCACGGTGGCACGCTCTACGTTCCCTGGGGCTATGTCGCCGGCGTACAGTGTGACCCGATTGAGAAGAAGCCGTTTTTCCACGCCCACCCCGGAGCGCTCGCTTACAGTTTCGGAATGCTGGGCTGCGATCTGCACTGCTCCTATTGCCAGAACTGGGTCACTTCGCAGGCGCTGCGCGACCCGAACGCCGTCTCAGCGCCGCTCCAGGCCGATCCGGAACTGCTGGTCAAAGATGCGCTTTTCCAAGGCGCAAGAGTTCTGGTCAGCACCTATAACGAGCCGCTGATCACCAGCGAGTGGGCGGTTGCGGTTTTCCGCCAGGCCCGCCAGGCGGGCTTGCTGACCGCGTTTGTTTCGAATGGCAACGGGACTCCGCAGGTGCTCGAGTATCTTCATCCCTGGATCGACCTCTACAAGGTGGATCTCAAGAGCTTCGACGATCATCACTACCGCCAGCTCGGCGGACGCCTGCAGCCGATCCTCGACACCATCCGCAGTTTGCACCAGATGGGCGTGTGGCTGGAGATCGTCACCTTGCTCATTCCCGGCTTCAACGACGGCGACGACGAACTGCGGAGCCTGACCGCATTTCTGGCCGGCGTTTCGCCCGACATCCCCTGGCACGTGACCGCCTTTCACCAGGACTACAAAATGACTTCGCCCGCCGATACGCGCCCCGAAGATCTGCTGCGCGCCGCCGCCATTGGCCGTGAAGCTGGGTTGCGCTACATCTACGCCGGCAACCTTCCCGGGCAGGTGGAAGGTCTGGAAGATACTCATTGTCAACAGTGTGGCGAAATGCTGATCCAGCGTTTTGGATATTTGATCCAAAAGTACAAGTTGACTCCGCAAGGCGATTGCCCGGCCTGCCACGCGCCGGTCCCTGGTCGCTGGTCGAAAAAATTTGACGGCCAGATTGCGGCCGCGCCTTTTCTGCCCCGCAGGCGCGCGCAATTGGTTAAAATCCTCTCGCAACCATAGCAGCCCGTGATGCAAGTGAGATCAGTATCGTGGTGCAAGTGAGATCAGTATCAGTGTGCAACGAGATTCGTGTCAGGGCACGCCTTTAGGCGTGCCGAAAGCGCCTTAGAATGGATGCGCCTTTAGGCGCTGGATCTCGGAGTTCACTTTCATCACAGGCTCATTATCCACACTCATGCGAACGGTAAAATTAATGCTCCTCGCAGTCTTGCTGTGTCTCGCCCTGGGCTGTTCTCCGCGTGATTTCCTGACGCGCCGCCTCGCCGCCGATTTGATCTCGGCCTCTGACGCATTCAAAGCGCCGCAATTGTTCTGGCTCAGAACCGGCATCGTTTCCAACAAGGATTTCAGTTCTCCCGACTTCATGGTGTTACAGCGCCGCGGATGGATCATCGGCACCAAGCAGAAGTGTCCCGCTGGAGTCGACCCTCCGCCCTGCTGGGACGTATTGCTCACGCCGCTCGGAGTGGATACGATACGGCCCCTGATTACGAGTGCCCTTCCCCACAATGGCCCAATGGCGATCCAAGTCGCGCGCCGGGAACTGCTGGCCATTTCCGGAATCAGCAAGGCGGGTAACTTCGCCGATGTCGAGTTCACCTGGCGTTGGGTTTCCCTCAACCAGGTTGGCGCGGCGCTTTACGATAGCGGAGTGCACTACCGGTCAACCGTCGGATTCCGTTGCTATAACGACGGATGGCGCGTGGTGGACCAAAACGTACCCAGCAACGAGCCGCTGGATGATGCGCTACGCAATGCTCAACCGACGGCGCCATAAAGAACTTCTGCCCGTAGAGACGGGGCTTGCCCCGTCTCTAAGGAGAAATCAACGTTTGCCACCAATGACGCGCGCAGTGTATACATCGTAGTTCTTCAAAACTTTTATCAACAAATCTATGCGACGATCAATCCTGCTTGTCTCCCTTATTTGCGTGGTTTTCCCTTCGATCTTTGCCCATGCCCAAACCGCAAAGCCCAAGCTCACGCTCGATGAATTCTTCAACTCGGTGAGCTTCCCTGCGTTGAAAGTTTCGCCGGATGGCAACTCCGTCGTCATCGCAACGGAAAGAGCCGACTGGGATCGGCAGATCTTCCGCAAAGAACTCTGGCTCTACCGGACCGCGGGCGGGAGCCTGACCCATTTGACGCAATCCGGCCATGACCGCTCGCCGCAATGGTCGCCCGACGGCCAGTGGATCGCGTTCCTCTCCGAACGTAAAGTCGCCGACGCCAAAGATGGAGACGCGGGCGACGCCAAAGAAAAAGAAAAAGACGTTGCCCAGCTGCTTCTGATTTCGCCCAGCGGCGGCGAGGCCTTTGCCATCACCGCAGGCGAGAACGAAGTCCACGCCTTTGCCTGGTCTCGGGACTCGAAGGCAATCGTTTTCGCCACCCGCCAGCCCTGGACCAAGCAGCAGAACGACGATCACAAAAAAGATTGGAAGGACGTGATCCGTTACCGCGGCGATGAGCGCGGCGACGCGATTTTCCGCCTCACGCTCGATGAAGCCCTGGCACGCCACGCCGCGCTCGGTTCGAAACAGCTCCCCGAGGCGGAAAAAGATTCCGGCGCCACGCCCGGCGCAGTCGCAATCGCGCGCACGCCTCTGCGAGTCGATCAAATCAGCATCTCGCACGACGGCCAGCGGTTGGCTTTTGTGACTTCGTCGGTCTCCGAGCGTCAGGAGAAGGTCGAAGACATCGAACTCTACCTCGTCAACTTAACGAACAATAACGTAGCGAACAGTGCAGCCGAAGCCACGCCCATCCGCCTGACTCACAACGAAGCCGTGGAACTGAATCTGGAATGGGCTCTGGATAATCGCCATCTGTTCTTTCAGATCAACCTTGGATCGCTGGAACGAAAGTATGAAGATCCGCAGCCGCGCCTCTACTGGGTCGACGCCGGCGACCCCTCTGACAGAAGGCCCGAAGAACGACAAGTCCAGCGCTGGTTCGCCGACTACCCGGGCGAAGTCGTGCGTTACACGCCGCTTCCCGACGGCTCGGTGCTGTGCGCCTGCCGCATCGGGACTGAGGTGCAGCTCGTTTCGCAAGCGAATCCGAAAGCCGCTATCGTGAAGCGCGAGGGATGGGCTGGGACCTATGAAATCCCCTCTGCCGCGGCGCAATCTCAGAGCACGCGCATTGCGTTTGCCTACTCGGCAACCGTGCGGCCCACGGAAGTTTACCTCGCCGACGGCTTGGAAAAAGACAAACTGGCGCAGGCACGGCCCATCACTTTTTTCAACAAGCTGTTTACCGAGCGAGAACTGCCCCTGGCCAAGCCCTATCGCTGGACCTCCGACGACGGCACGCCCGTGGAAGGCATGCTGATGTATCCCCCGGGAAAGTTTGAGGCGAAGAACCTGCCTATGTTTGTGCTGATTCACGGCGGGCCGGAGGATGCCGATGGCAACCGCTTCGAGGCCGATTGGTATCAGTGGGATCGCCTGGCCGCCACCGCGGGTTGGCTGGTGTTCGAGCCGAACTATCGCGGATCGACCGGCTACGGAGACAAGTTCGCGCTGCAGATCGTTCCTGAAATTGTTTCCCGGCCCGGCAAAGATATATTGACCGGTGTCGATGCGCTGGTGAAAGACGGAATTGCCGACGCGAACCAATTGGCAATCGGTGGTTACAGCTACGGCGGTTACATGACCAACTGGCTGATCACGCAGACTACTCGCTTCAAGGCCGCCGTCACCGGCGCCGGCGCGGTGGAGCATGTCGCCAACTGGGGCAACGACGACACCGTCTTCGACGACGCGTATTTCCTCGGCGGGCTGCCCTGGGAAACCCCTGATCGCTATCGCAGCGAAGCCGCGATTTTCCAGATCAACAAGGTTCGTACGCCGACCCACATGGTCGCCGGGGCGGACGATATCCGGGTTGCGGTGCTCGAGGACTACCTGCTCGATCGCGCTCTGCACGAATTGAATGTCCCAAGCGACTTGCTGATCTTTCCCGGCGAGGGACACTCGCTCGCGAAGAATCCCTGGCACGGAAAGATCAAGGTGCGCGAAGAGTTGAAATGGCTGGCGAAGTATGGCGGCGTGACGGCCACCAACTAGCCGAGATTCGCAACTGCTTGCTTTCGGCTGCCGTGTGGAAGCGGGGCGGAGCCTGCCCTGAGCGGAGCCGAAGGGCCCCGCTTGGACGGGGCGAAGCCCCGTCCCCACACAAGTAGACTCAGGTCCCGCAAGAATGGCTCCCCCGAGCGTTCCACCCCAAGACAACCTGAGCCTGGGCACGGGCCAACCAAAGCCGCCCCCGCGGCTTCCAAGGCAGAAAGAGCCTGCTCAGTACCTTCCACGGAGGTTCAGCTTTATGACCGCCCGCTTCGTCTGCGTTTTCGCTAGTGTCTCCCTTTTCTGCGGAAGTCTCTTCGCGCAATCGCCGCAACCGTCCCTCACCATCTATAACCAGGATTTCGCTGTCGTGCGGCAGGAACTCCCGCTCGATCTGAAGTCCGGCGAAAACCAGGTCAACGTGAATGACATCACCATGCACTTGGAGCCCGACTCCGTCATCCTGCGCGATCCCACCGGCAAGCACGCCCTGCACGTCCTCGAACAGAATTATCGCGCCGACCCCGTATCCGAGCCTCTGCTGCTCTCGCTCTACGAAGGCAAGACGATCGATTTCGAGGTTGGGACACCTCAGGGAACGCAAATCATCAAAGGCAAGATAATCCGCAGCGGATATACGCCGCACGACTATTTCGCCATGAACCGCTATGGCCAGCAGTACGACCAGGGTCAGATGGCGGCTGCATCGGGACAGCCCATCATCGAGGTCAACGGCCAGTTGCGCTTCAGCCTTCCCGGCACGCCCGTCTTTCCCAGTCTCACGGACGACACCATCCTGAAGCCGCGCCTGGAATGGATGCTCGCCACCGACAAAGCCGGGAAATTTCCTGCGGAGTTTTCCTACGTCACCGGTGGCATGAGCTGGCAGGCCGACTACAACATCGTCGCGCCCGAGAAGGGCGACCTGGTCGACATCGTGGGCTGGGTCACCATGGACAACCAGACCGGCAAGACGTTCGAAAACGCCCGCATCAAGCTCATGGCCGGGGATGTGAACAAGATTCAGCCGGGAATGAATGGCCGGAATATCTCGGAGATGGTCATGGTAACCGCGGGGGCCGCGATGGTAGGACCTCCTGTCACGGAAAAAGCCTTCGACGAGTACCACCTCTACACGCTCGAACGCACCACCACCCTGCGCGACCGCGAGACCAAGCAGGTGGAATTCATTCGCGCGGTTGGGGTTGGCACGAAACAAATCTACATCTACGACGGCGTCAAGATCGACGCCAACCGCTACAACGGCTGGGACTGGGACAACATCCGCAACGATCATTCCTACGGTACCGAATCCAATCCCAAGATTTGGGTGATGCGCGAGTTCGTAAACTCGCAGGCGAATCATCTCGGCATGCCACTACCCAAGGGCCGCGTCCGCTTCTACCGCCGCAACGACGACGGCCAGATCGAATTCACCGGAGAAAACGTCATTGACCACACGCCCCGCGACGAGACCGTCCGCATCTATACCGGCAACGCGTTCGACTTGACCGGGGAACGCCGCCGAACTAACTATCTGTTGGACACGAGCAAGAATACGGCCACGGAATCGTTCGAGATCAAAGTGCGCAACCACAAAAAAGAACCAGTGGAGGTCCGCGTAGTCGAACACCTGTATCGTGCGTTGACCTGGGACATCGCTTCAAGTTCCACCGACTACAAGAAGACCGACTCGCACACCATCGAATTTCCCGTGACCATCCCTCCGGACGGGGAGAAGACGATCACCTATACGGCGCACTACACTTGGTAAGAACTTGCTAGTGGAGCGCCGGGCGTCCTCGCCCGGCCGGCTAACTGCACGGCGGACGGGCGAGACGCCCGTCGCTCCACATGCCAGCCCGTCCAATCTCGCTTGGGCGGGGCCTTTGATTTTTTTCATCACAAGCGCCCTGTGCGCACCATCACAGACATCCGACCGCACGTCGCCGACAATGGAGATGACCTGCGTGTCAGGCCCGAGATGTGCCCGTCTCCCAGGAGACGCCCCTCGAAGCCGCCAAGCCCATCGGCCAGTTGCTCTTTGCTTCGAAAATGCCTCGCAGGAGGCCCCAGGTGGGGATGATCTTTGACAACAACCAGAGTGCTCCGAGCGGGACCGTCCATTTTCATGGCCTAAGGTGTCAAGAGGTCATGCGGGTTTGACAACGGAAATTTGAGGCAAAAGAGGGGATCAGAAAGCCGCCAAGACTTCCAATTCTAATAGAATTAAGCATCGAATCGAGCTAAGTCCTTATTCCTGAAGACTTTGAAAAATAAGTCCTTTAGGTTGAATACTTTGGCGACCAACACGACCTAACTCTATGATTCTAATATACCGTCAAAAAGGGGGAGGGGGTACCCCTTAATTTCCGGTAAGCAGTCGAGAATAGAGTGGAGAACCAGGGCCCCTTCGGGAAAATCAAAATCAAGGTCAAAGGCAGCGGGCGGGGGCGCCCGCTCTACACAGGCTTTACCTGGTGGCGGCCGTTTGCAGTTGGGCAACTTTCGCGTGTGGGGAAGATTCCTCGTAGCGGGCGATGCCCTTGTAAAGCGCTTCTGCGATTTGCTGGCGGTAAGTCGCGCTCTGCAGGTTATGCTCGTCCGTGGGACTGCTCACAAAAGATATCTCGGTAAGAATGGCGGGCATGGTCGTGCCGGTCAGCACGGCGAAAGCTGAGTCCTTGATGCCCCGGTTGCGAATGTCTGGGCTGGTCGCGGCCAGCGTGGCATAAAGAGAACGCTGAACACTTGCCGCGAGACGGCGCGAGTCCGCGATTTTTTCATGCAACTCTCCGGCCGATAACGATACTGGCGTTAGGTTGGCGAAGGTTCCATCATCATGCTTTTCCACTTCCCGCGACCCCGGAGCGGAAAACAGATTCGTGTAGTAAGTCTCAACGCCGCGCGCCGCCGCCGAGTTGCTGTAGTTGGCGTGAACGGAGACGAACAGATCGGCCTGTGTTTGGTTGGCGAAATCAGCGCGCTGATCGAGCGGCAGGTAGGTGTCGTCGGTCCGCGTGAACATTACTTCGGACCCCAATCGCGCTTGCAGCAGCTTGCCCAGACGCTGGGTCACGTCGAGCACCAGATCCTTTTCCAGCAATCCCTGCCGTCCAACCGTGCCCAGGTCCCAGCCGCCGTGTCCGGCGTCGAGCACGATTCGGAATCTGCCGGTTCTCGCCGGCAAAGGCTGGTCGGATGCCTTCAACGCCAATGCCGCCACAGGAGCCGCTTTCACCGCGACCGGCGTTGCGCTCGCGGATGCCGACGTCGGGTTCGGAGTCATGTGGTTCGGAGCAAGGTGGTTCGTAGCCAAAGTTTTCTTGCCGCCGCGCAGCTCAACCACCAGGCGATAGGGGCTCGACTCCATGCTGACGGAGAAGTTCGATCCATCTTTGGTGTCGAGCACGATTCGCGTTACGCCGGCGACGGGCTGAGCCACCCGCACACGAGTCAGCGAAACATCGCTGAGGTCCATCGTCTTTCCGTCCAATTCGGGCGACAGAACCGTTTCGTGCAGATCGAGGTAGATCCGCTCCGGTGACATCAAACGATGCACTTCGTAGGGAACCTGGTCTTCCATGTCGATGACCACCGTGCTTCCCAGGGACGAAGACCAGTGACGCACTCCCGTAATTTTCGGCAGTGCCGCCAACTTGTTTTCCGCCACGGCGACGAGTGGCGCTGCATCGGAACCAAGCTTCGCCGGATTCATCAGATTGTCGGAGACTGCGGGAGATAGAACATCGGCCGGTGGCGCTGGCGGTGTCGTTACCGATTGCGGCAGGATCGCGGTCTTTGTGGCTACGATCTTCGTCGCGACGACCTTTGTGCCCGCCGTCTTTCCGTGAACCTGCATGCCCCACCACGCCCCGGCTGAAAATAGCGCGGCCACTGCCACCAGACCCATCACTACGCTCAATCCCGGACGCGAACTGCCGGGAAGAGAAAGGCAGTGCAGAAATGGTAAGAAGTGAGGCGGTTCGGTGGGAGTCGTCGACTCGTTGATCTCAAATGGGATCTCAAATGGCTCGTCCGCGACACTACCCTCAGGCAACTCGACCAAGGCCGCGGGAATGACAACAGGCTGCGCAATTGGAAGCGCTGCATGGGGAGCTTGCCGGGTCGCCGGAATGGGAAGCGCTGCAAGCCCCGTCTCTGCGCTGGTTCTGCTGGGCTCGATTTCAGGGATCTCGATCGCCGCCGCGTCGCCAACAACCGGCACCGCCGCAGCCGGTTTCGCCAGCAGGACTTCGCCAGCCACATCCGACAGCCAGTTGATGCGCCGATCCTGATCCTCGGGTTTGAGCGCGGAAAGAACCAGCTCAGCGAACAGATCGAAACAGCGAACGTCATGATCCGTGAAAGCTCGAGTAGTTCTTGAGAATGCCTGCAGCACACCGAGGTGCTCGCGCCGGCCACGCAACGGAACCAGCACGGTAGAGCGAGCGCCCATGTGGTGCGCGAAGTCCAGCTCGACGCGAGCGTCGGTTTCACAGTCATCGCTACGAAGAATGCGCCCCGATTCCAGGCAGTCCTGCAAAAACTCGGATTCGCCGATCAGGTGAACGCCGCGCTCGACGGCGAGCGGTCCGGCCGCGGCGCGGCACACTATCTCCAATCTTTCGGATGCCGTCCCTTCCGCCTCTGCTCCTTCCGCAAGCAAGACCACGATGCCGTCGGCGTGCGTGATGGCTTGAGCGCGGTCGCAGATCAATTGCAATACTTCGTCCAGGATGAAGCGTTCAGTCTCGAACAAGTCGCGATCGGAGGCGCATCCCGTGGCCACGCGCCGGTTCCGTATCTGCTCGTGGAGGTCCGAGAAGGCGAGCAGTGCGCGCAAAGGTTCCTGGCGCGCAATCGATTCGAGGACGCAGTTGCCCTCCTGCAGTGGAGAGCCAGGGTCGGCCGTCGCCAGCGCTTCCCAGTCAACTCGGGTTGGATTCGCACTCATGCTGGCGCTGTCAGGACCACAAAAAACCAGTATTCATCGTATCCGTGGCCGTCGGAAGGCTCGTTGCCGCTCTTGGTTCGACCGGCCTCCAATTTCCAGCGTAATGGTCTTTTGAGGGGTGCCGCAATGTCCGTTGGTACACGTCCGATTGCGGCTTTGGGATGCGCAACCGTCGCCGCCGGAGGTCGCGGTGCCTGAGCTACGACCCTTCAGATTTGCCCTCCGCCTCGATTCGTCCTATTGTTAAGAAGCAGCCCAAAAAAAGGGCCCCGGAGATGTGATGACCGACGCAGTCGAGCAGGGAAGACCCGAGAAACTCAAGAAATCCAGCTGGTGGTGGCCCGCCGGAGTCGTCGCAAGCAGCCTGGCTGGGGCGGCCGTGGTGGCGTTCCGAGGCTGCTGGCACCGCAAGATGAGCTGGCCGGTTGGCGTGCAGGGATATTCGTACCAGGTTTGCCTGAGCTGCGGCGCTAAGCGGCTATTCGACGAGAAAACCTTCAGCGCGTATGGCCCGTTCCGCTATACCCTGAACGAACTCATCGTCTGGGAAAAGTCCACGAAACCGAAATCCCATCCCGTGGCGGATGTGCAGCGTCCCGCGTTATAGGCCGAGCCCACTCCGTCCAACGTTTGCTGCCCAATGACCGCAGTCCAATGACCGCAGTCCAATGACCGCAGTCCAATGACCGCTGCGCTTGCCCTCGGCTCCAGTTGCGCCGCTCAGGCTCCGACCGGCTGGCCCTCGCTCTTGTACCACTCCACCGTACGGCGCAGGCCGTCTTCAAAGTTCACCAGAACCTTGTATCCCAAATGCGTTTGCGCCTGCGTGATGTCCGCCAGCGAATGTTTTATGTCCCCAGCACGCTCCGGACCGTACTTGACGGTGCCCTTGTAGCCAGTCAGTTGTTTCAAAGCGGCGAAAGTTCCATTCAGCGTGGTTCGCCGGCCGGTGGCGCAGTTAAAAACGCGCCCGGCACACTCCGCCGCCGGGGCCGAGCAGGCCAGCAGATTGGCCGAGACCGCGTTGTCGATGTAGGTGAAATCGCGGCTGGTTTCGCCATCGCCAAAAATCGTGGGCTGTTCCCCGCGCAGCATCTGCATACTGAATTTGGCGAGTACGCCGGAGTATGCCGAAGAAGGATCCTGCCGTGGCCCGAAAATATTGAAGTAGCGCAGGCAAACGGTTTCGAGGCCATAGCAACGGTAGAACGACACCATGTAAAGCTCGCTGGCCAGCTTGGCCACTGCATACGGCGAAATCGGGTTGGGGGTCATGGCTTCATGCTTCGGAAGTGTCGGTGTGTCCCCATAAGCCGAGGATGAGGCGGCATACACGACCCTTTTCACTTTCGCATCGCGCGCTGCGACTAGAACATTGACCGTGCCGTCGACATTCGCGCGGTTGCTGCCGAGAGGGTCCAGCACCGATTTCGGCACCGACGGAATGGCCGCGTGGTGCAGCACGTAATCGACGCCTGCGCACGCCTTGTGCACGGCATCCAGATCGAGAATGTCAGCTTCGCGGAAGTCCATCCGGTGCAGCACTTCGGTCAGGTTTTCGCGTCTGCCGGTGTCAAAGTTATCGATGCCCCGGATCTCCTCGCCGCGTTCCAACAGAGCGCGCACCAACGAGGACCCGATGAAGCCGGCAGCGCCGGTCACGAGATATTTGGCCATATGCTTTTAATGATAACGGATGGATTGCCCACGAGGCACAGAAAGCGCCGTCACCAGAGTAACTTTTGTTCCGGAGCCCGCCAAACGGGCCGCCAGCCGCTAAAATCCCTGGTGGAAGGATTCAGGACCGATGAACCCGTTTGGCGATCTGGTAAAACTCGTCGCGGGAGAGCAACTGCTTCCTCCGAAAGAACTGCCTAATCCCATCGAGGAAGGCTCTCGGGTCGGCAGACTCTAGAGTATCCTTCATGCCATTCTCCTCAGGCGATCCGCCATTGGAGACAGCGCCGCGCCCAGCCAGTGCGGCGAGAAGCTGTTTCAGTTGCAGCTGTTGTTCTGGTTCGATGTCCGCAAAGCAGATGCCCATGCCCAGGAAAGGGTAGGTGGCGCGAACCACCGCTCCCGGAGTCCGAATCTGGATGCCGAACGACTTGAGGACAAGATCCACTTTCGTGTTGACGGGAAACGTGGTGTTCATTTCCACATAGCATCCGTGCAGGCTGACGTCGGTAAGGGTTCCCCACATGCGCACGTCGCTGCCCACGACTCGTAACTCCACGCTGCCCGAACAACGAAGCCGGGGGCTTCGCCGCCGCTCTTTGAACGTGGGAGCGGCGGTCGCTGCCGGAGCTCTGCCAGCCGCACCGGCGGTGGCATTTTCCGCCACAGCTCCTTTTAGCCGGCGAAGATCGTTCACGCCGTCTTTGCCCTCACCGGAGTCTGGCGACAAGCCAGGACGTTCGGGATGGCTATGTGGGTCCACGAGAGCCTCCGACAAAATGCTGCTCTTAGTTGGATCGGAAGATTGCGGGAAAAACTTTAGACCGCCGGGAATTTCGGCAAAGAAGAGCGAATCTGGCTCCACAGTTCCTCTTTGCCGGCTCCGGTTTTGGCCGAAAATGCCACGATGGGCACTCCGGAATAGGCTTCCCCGAGCGCGCGCATCGCTTGCCGCAACTCGTTGCCCGACAGCCGGTCACACTTGGTGGCCACAATCACATGCGGCCGTCCTTTGGACGCCAGGAATTCCAGCAACTGGCCGTCGCTTTCCTGGGGAGGAATGTTCGAATCCACCAGCGCCAGGCACAGCGACAGCCGCGACCGCTGGTGAAGATACGGATCGACAAACCGAGCCCAGTCTTCGGAGATTTCGCGGGAGACCTTGGCGTAGCCGTATCCCGGCAGGTCGGCGAAAAGCAACTCGGGCCGGGGTTGCCCCGCCCTGCGGACTTCATAAAAGTTAATGCTGCGCGTGCGTCCGGGAGTGTTGCTGGTGCGGGCCAGCTTCGCGCCCACCAGTGAATTGATCACGCTCGATTTCCCGACGTTGGACCGTCCCAGAAAGGCGATCTCCGGCACGCCGGGGGAAGGGAAGTGCGTCAAGTCACTCGCCGACAGCATGAATCGCGCCAGAATCCGCATGCAAACAGTTTCCAGCGTTTGGGTCGCGCATGGCAAGTGCGGCGGGAAAAAAGTTCGCAGAAAAAAGGCTCGCTAAAGCCCGAGGGGACGCTTGGGTTCCACGTCCTGCTCCTCAATCGGATGCAGCTTGTGCCACAACGCGAGCCCGCCCGCAATGACAAGTCCGATAAGAACGCTGATGAGAAAGAACCAGCGATACGCGGGGAGCGCGATCAACAGGATCGCTACTACGGTGATCGCCACGATGAGACCCGCCGATCCCTTCAGGGTGAATCCCGACCGGCTGCTAGATTCCGGCTCCATGAGTTTATTTTAGCGCCGCTATGGGTTGTGTAGAGCGGACACTCTTGTCCGCTGCCTTTGACCTTGATTCTTAGTGGCCGCGGGTTGCCACGGAATCGGGATCCAGTCTGCCCCTGATCAGGAACACCTACAAAGAATAAGCCGCCCAAAGTCCGGGCGGTTTTTCTTCTGCATCGAGCCGAAGGTGGCAGCGCGGCAACTGTCGCAGACAGGCCGTAGCACGAGTTGAGAATTGCCGATCAGGGGTCGATGAGCGTAATGGAGATATTTCGCCAGCTTGTGTTTCACGGGGTAAGTCCGTCACGCCACCCGCACAGCGGGATAGCTCCTAGACGATTCGTCCGGCGCTTCGCATCCGGTAGCGATATATCACAGCCAACAACATGCCCCCGGTGCCAAACAACAATAGTGTTGGAGGCTCGGGTGTGGCGTTAGAGACAAAGAAATTAGCTGTCTCAGTGCCGCCATTCGGCCCCGAGAAAGTAAATGTCAGGGTAGCGGGAGTCTTCGCCGATACGGGGCCGCCTCCGACACCGAAAGCGACGCAAGAGATATTTGGCGGGCAAGGAAGGCTGCCGGGGCTTCCGCTAAGGGTTTCACCACCGAAAGAGAATGCAAATGTCACAGGGCCGCTCTCAAACGTCCACCCAGCGGGAATGCTAGAGTAGAAAGCAAGGCAGGGGCAGCCGAAAGGTTGTGAGAAACGATGGACGATTGAGTCCGGCGTCAGAACAAAGAAGCCGCGCCAGTCAGACCCGTAAAGTGTGAACGAGTTGCCCGAATCTAACTGGGTCAGGTTGTTGATGCTGTCGGCTTTGGCTGGCGGAGCAACAATCAGGAAAAAGCTGATGGGGAGAAGTAGAAGAAGAGATTTCCGGGGCATATGGAGAGCCTCCGTGTCAGTCAGCGAGAAGCACGAAATTGGCCAATCGGGATTTTGATTCCAATGGAGTTCCGCAATTCGCGTTCAAATTAGTGCAAACGCTTTCACAATATTCCCGGGCAGAGTTGGGGGCTGACCCAGCCTTTTCTCCTTATTCTAACTCTCGAGGGTGCCCCGTCCTTGTCGCGTCTCTTGCGACAGGGCGGGGAATTTGATCTCCCTGAGGCAGGCAGGATGCAGCCGAAGTCAAAATCCCCGCCCTGTCCCTGCAAAGAACGCAGGGACAAGGACGGGGCACCCGCATTTGAATTTGCCAGCAGGAGTCGAGGAATGCAGAGGACTTATTGGCGTTGCAACAGCGGTCACTATTTCTCCTCACCTAGTTGCCCGATGGATGGATGGTCCCGTCCTTACGTGGACCGTCTCTCTGAGACTGTCAAGGAAATAGAGAGCAGAGGGGAAAGAGTCTCAGTCGAGCGGTTGAGGGAAGCAGGCGTCGAGCAGGCGGCTCTGGACAGGGTGATCGTAGTTGAGTTTGGCTCTAGCGCCGCTGTTTTTGACGGTATTGTGCCCGAAGGGTACGTGATCGATGGCAAGTTTGTTTCTTTGGAGAAGCTCGATCGACAGTATTTGTGAAGGTTGTCAGCAGACAGATGGGGGCTGGCCCAGCCTTCTCTCTTTATTCTAACTCTCGAGGGTGCCCCGTCCTTGTCGCGTCTCTTGCGACAGGGCGGGGAATTTGATCTCCCTGCGGCAGGCAGGATGCAGCCGAAGTCAAAATCCCCGCCCCTTCGGCAAGCTCAGGGCAGGCCCTGTCCCTGCAAAGAACGCAGGGACAAGGACGGGGCACCCGCTCGAACAACTTGTGATGGGAAAACCGGGGACAGACGGGACGCTCCCCAGTTTTTCCACCTCCACGCAAGCAATCTTCAGAAAACTTGCAGGGCCGGGGCGTGGTTTCGGTCACGGTGCGGCTTCACGACAATCTCCACGTCCTGGTCGAGCGCTACCAGGAAGCGCAGCAGACGTTCCACGGAAAACTGCCGGAACTCACCGCGCAGCATCTTCGGCTCTCCGCCAACCGAGGTGTCAACTTAACAGGCATGCCACTTTCCGCTCATTGCCCCACCCCAAACTTTGTGTTAAATTTCGCCCCTCATGGCAGGCCTGCTTTCAAAACTCGGGTTCGGCTCGACCGCGGAGGAAGCTTCCGAGATCCTCCAGGGGGAAACCCGCGCGCTCCAGGGCGCGGACATGGCCGTCGCCTATTTTTCCTCGCGCGCCGGAGGCGATCTTCACGATTTCCTGCGGGTCAGCCCGTACCGTTTCCTTTTCGGGTTGCTCGACGTGGCCGGCAAACGCGAAACCAGCGGCCCCGTGCTGCAAGCCGCGCAGGCTTGTTTCCGCTCGTCCGGCGAGCAACTCTTCGCCGCCGCCGAACTGAACGAATCGGACGCGATGATCGAACTGTCGCGCCGTCTGAATCTCGAGATCATGCGCGCTGCTGGAGGCGTCCGGAGTTGCCCAGCCTTCGCCGGTTGCTACAACGAAGAACTGGGCACGATTTGCTACGTGAATGCAGGGCACATGCCCGGACTGCTGCGCGATGACGCAAGCGTCGTCGAATTGCCCGCGACCGGCCTGCCGCTCGGGCTGTTCTCGCTGGCCCCCACCGACGCCCGCATCGTCGGCCTGGGAGCAAAGGGCTCGCTGGTGGTGGTCTCCCGCGGAGTGGTAGAGGCCGAGTCGAAGCACGCGGAATTTGGTCTGGAGGGAGTAAAGAGCGTCATGCAGGCGGGCCCTTCTTCCGCCCAGGATCTTTCCCGGAACATCCTGCAAGGCGTGCAGGACTTCATCCACATGGTTCCCAAGCACAACGACGTGACCGCACTGACGCTCACCAGAGGAAATTAGCCAGAAATTAGCCAGAAATTAGCCAGAAGCTAGTCAGCCAACCCGCCCGCTCAGTTGGCCTCCGTGCTGCTTGCGGCGTAAAATAGAAAAACAATTTTTCCCCCGGGTGGCCAAGTTGGTGTAGCCCAGGTTTCGAGAGAGCCCTAATGAAGAAAACCAGACTTCCCCTGCTGTTGGCTGTTGGATACGCGCTGTTGCTCCCGTCCCTTTCGCCGGCCGATACCGTGGTCGAAGAGATCATCGCCCGGGTGAACAACGAAATCATCACACGCTCGGAATATGTCCGCAGCCGCGATCAGCTCAAGCAGGAAGTTCAGCAGCAGGACGCCGCCGGCGCCGACCGCGCTTTTGCCGAAAGGCAACGCGACGTTCTGCGCGATCTGATTGACCAGCAACTCCTGCTGCAAAAAGGCAAAGACCTCGGCATCACCGGCGACACTGAACTCATCAAGCGCCTCGATGAAATGCGCAAGCAGATGAACCTCGAAACCATGGAAGAGCTGGAGAAAGCGGCGGAGGCGCAGGGGGCTTCGTATGAAGAGTTCAAGCAAAACACGCGCAACCAGATCATCACGCAGCGCGTGATTGGACAGGAAGTGGGTTCGAAACTGGCCATGAACAAGGAGGACGTGAAGAGGTTCTATGAACTGCACCGCGCCGAGATGGAGCAGCCCGAGCAGGTTCGCCTGAGCGAAATTCTGATCGCGCCCAAAACGCCCGCCAAACCGGCTGCCAGCGCCGACGCGAAGCCCGAGCCGCCGTCGGAGGCTGAGACGGAGGCAGCGCTGGCCACCGCCCAGGCCAAAGCGCGGGATGTGCTTGAGCAGATTCACAAGGGCGCAAAGTTTTCCGACTTGGCGAAAAAGTATTCCGATGGACCGTCGGCGAAAGAGGGCGGCGATCTCCAAAGTTTCAAGCGCGGCACGCTCTCGAAGGAACTGGAAGACAAAGTCTTCGCGCTGAAGGCCGGGGAAGTTACGGATGTGATTCGCACCAAGCAGGGTTACGTAATCCTGCAAGTGACCGAGCACCAGGCGGCGGGCATTCCCACTCTGAAGGAAGCGGAGCCACGCATCCAGGATGTGTTGTACATGCAAAAACTGCAGCCGGCACTGCGCGCCTTTCTGAGCACGCTGCGTGAAGAAGCCTTCATTGATGTTAAAGCTGGTTATATCGACTCGGGCGCGAGCGCCAAGCAAACCAAGCCCGTCGAGACCACGGCCAAAGAAACCAACGCCAAGAAACTGAAAAAGAAGAAGAAGCTCGGGGTGTTTTAGGCTAATCTTGGCTGTGCTCGCGGGCAGCCGATTTCGCGGAGGCTCATGAAAGAGTTTTTTATCTCCGAATGTTCCCAGCAGGAAAACAAGATCATCACCTCCAGCTTCGTGGTGGCGTCGAAGCAGGTGAAGGCCAAAAAAAATGGCGAACCTTACCTGGCGTTGGCCCTGGCGGATCGTACCGGCCAGATCGAAGCCAAGATGTGGGACAACGTCGAAGAATTCATCCTCGCCTTCGAGCAGGACGACTTTCTCAAGATCAAGGGGCTCATCAACAAGTACAAGAATCGTTATCAGCTCACAATTCACAAGCTGCGCCGGATGGAAGAAGCTGAGATCGACTACACCGATTACCTGCCGAAAACTACCAAGGACATCGGCGAACTCTGGAGAACGCTGACGGAGTTCGTTGCCACCTTCCAAAATCCGCACCTGAAGTCGCTGGTGGAACTGTTCATGGCGGATGCGGAGATTGCCGAGCGTTACCGCAATGCCCCCGCGGCCAAAACTCTTCATCATGCCTACATCGGCGGACTGCTCGATCACGTCGTGTCGCTGTTCCGCTCCTGCGATCTGATCTGCCGCAACTATCCACAGGTCAACCGCGACCTACTGTTGACGGGAGCGTTTCTGCATGACATTGGCAAGATTCAGGAACTGACCTACAACCGTGCGTTTTCCTACACCACGCGCGGCCAGCTGCTTGGACACATGATCATCGAACTGGAGATGCTGCAGGCAAAGCTCACAAAACTGCCTGACTTTCCCGAGGAACTGAAAACTCTGCTCGAACATCTGATCATCAGCCATCACGGGCAGTACGACTTCGGATCGCCCAAGCTGCCGATGTTTCCCGAAGCGCTTATGCTGCATTATCTCGACGATCTGGATTCCAAGATGGAGGCGATGCGGGCCCACTTCGAGCGCGAGGCAGAAGTCGAAGGACCGTGGACCAGCTATAACGCGTCGCTGGGGCGCCCGCTGCTTGATTCCAGGAAATTTATGGAAGGAAAGAAAGAGCCCCCTGCGAAAGCCAGTGCGGAAGATTCCAGCGCGCCGCCGGCCACGCCCGCCGCGCCGGAGGGGCCAGCTTCCACCACGCCAGTACTTGACCTGTTCAGCGAACAGAAAGCGTAGAGAATAGAGCCCCCCCTGAACGTCGAATTGTCCCGTTGCGGTTGCACACACGGCCCGCTTCGACTACAGTTTCGACCTCAACCAATCTGATTTCGGAGGAGAACATTATGCGTTCTCGTGCGCTGTACGTACTGTCCATTTTCCTGTTGTTTACGCTGGTGGCCTGTTCGAGCAAGCCAGCTGATACGGCATCGAACTCCGCAGGCCAGAACGCGGCAGCGCCCTCGAATGCTGCCGGCGGCAACGCGATGAGTTCTCCGGCGCAGACAGCGGCGCCTGAGCCGCAACCGGTGGTCGTGCCCGCGGGCACAACCCTGACCGTGAGGCTGGGAAATTCGGTGGGATCGAAGATCAGCTCGCCGGGTGACTCATTCAGCGCCACGCTGGCTTCCGCGGTTACTGTGGATGGCAATACCGTGATTCCAGCAGGCGCCAAGGCCCGCGGTACGGTGGTGGACGCGAAACCGTTGGGCAGGTTCAAGGGCGGCGCTCTACTGGAGGTCAGGCTGACATCAATTACGGTAAACGGGACCGCGCAGCGAATTGAAACCTCGGCCGTCAGCCGCACGCAGAAGGGCAAAGGCAAGCGGACAGCCGTGCTCGCAGGCGGCGGCACAGCGCTCGGCGCGATCGTCGGCGGCCTGGCCGGTGGAGGCAAAGGGGCAGCGATTGGTGCCGCCGCTGGCGCTGGCGCAGGTACAGGCGGAGCCGCATTCACAGGCAACAAGAATATCGTTCTTCCCGCCGAGTCCGTGCTTAGCTTTAGACTCAGGTCTCCGCTGGAAGTGAAACCGGGAAAGTAAGGCGCCAGTCGCTGGTCGTTCGTCGTTGGTCGCTAGCCAGAAGTTGCGAACGACTAACGACTAACGACGGCGACCAACGACTCTCTCCTATGGATTTCTCTCGCTTCACAACCATCAGCTTTGACTGCTACGGCACTCTGATTGATTGGGAGTCGGGTATTCTGCCTGTGCTGCGGGCCGTGCTCGCAAGCCATGGTCAAAGCCTGCCCGACGCTGCCATTCTTGAACTCTACGGGGAATTTGAGGCGGAGGCGGAAAGCGGCCCGTATCAAAGCTACCGGCATGTGCTGCAAGCGGTGGTGCGGGCGTTTGCAGATCGCCTCCATTTCCAGGCCAGTTCTGCCGAAATCCGCTCGCTGCACGAATCAGTTCGTGCGTGGCCGCCTTTTCCGGACACGGTGCCTGCGCTGCGCGAGCTTCAGAAGCGCTACAAGCTCGTGGTGATTTCAAACATTGACGACGATCTATTTGCGGAGACCCGGAAGCATCTGGACGTGCAATTCGATGGCGTGATCACGGCGGAGCAGGCGAGAAGCTACAAACCTTCCATCAATAATTTCCAGATGGCCTTGCGCGCGCTTGCGATTTCTCCGGATCAACTGCTGCATGCCGCGCAGAGCATATATCACGATGTGGTGCCGGCGCGGTCGCTGGGGATCGCGACGGTGTGGGTGAACCGGAAGTCGGCTCGTCCCGGGATGGGCGCGGTTCGAGCCTCCGCGGCACTCGCCGCCGAGAAGCGAGCGGACCTGGAGGTTCCCGATCTTGCGAGCCTCGCCGCCGCAGTTACGGGTGCGCAAGACTGATGCTTTGGCAGGCAGCTACGTCCCCACATTGGTTCTTAAATCGGGACCGGCAGCGCAAGGATCTTCTTTTGTATGGCAACCGTGACCAGTTGGGCCTTGTTGTGAATGTCGAGTTTGCGCATCAAATTGAATTTGTGCGCTTCCACCGTCTTGACGCGGACTCCCAAAACTGCCGCCGCTTGCTTCACGGTATGCCCCTCGGCGAGCAACTTCATCACTTCGCGCTCGCGCACAGTCAGGCTACTTCTCCGCAGCCGTACGCCCACCGCCTGTTTCCGCAGGATCGCGTCGTCTTTCAAGTTGGTGTAGATTTGCGGACTCAACGACCGTCCGCCGCGATGCACCTCGCGCAGCGCGCGCAACAAAAGCGGCGCGGGAGTATCTTTCAGCAGGTAGCCGCTGGCGCCCGAGTGCAGGGCTTGCCGCACATACTCCTGATCCTCATGCATAGTCAGATACACGATGCGCGTGCCGGTGCAGTGTTCTTCGATAAGGCGTCCGGCTTCGAACGACGACATGCCGGGCATGCTGATATCGAGCAGCACCAGGTCGGGGCGGTGCTCCAGGACCAACTTGAGGGCCTCGGCGGCATCGCCCGCTTCACCCGCCACGGCAAAGTCGGGAGCGTCTTCCAGCAGGCGGCGCACACCATAACGCAGCATTGCGTGATCGTCGGCGATCACGCAACGAATGGGCTCAGCAACTTCCGGATGAAATGGTCCGGCCTTCGTGGTCAACATCGAAAATTCCTCGCGTCCTGTGACGAAGTGGCGCGATGAATTTGGAGGCCCCGGGGTCGGCCGGCAACTACCGGGACAACATCAGACTTCATTGTACCTGCACAGGCCATGCTTCCGGGGCAAGAATCTTCGGCGCAAAAATCGGCGCAAAAATCAAGGAGAGCTGAACTTTTCTTCTTCATTTACAATGCCTTTTCCACATGCTGCGCTACTTCACTTCCGGAGAGTCCCACGGCGAGGCCCTGGTTGCGTTCCTTTCCGGGCTGCCGGCCGGGCTGGCGGTCGATCAGGCATTTGTGGACCGCGAACTCTGGCGGCGCCAGCAGGGCTACGGACGCGGCGGGCGCATGAAGATCGAAACCGACCGGGCGCACTTTCTCTCGGGCGTGCATCACGGCAAGACGATCGGCTCGCCGATCGCGGTGATGCTCGAGAATCGCGACTGGCAGAATTGGAAAGAGGCGCTGCCGGTGGAGACGGGCGACCCGGAGAAACACAAGCGCGTGACGTCGCCGCGCCCGGGCCACGCCGATCTGGCGGGAGCTTTGAAGTACGATTTCACGGAAGCGCGCTATGTTCTGGAGCGCGCCTCGGCCCGAGAATCGGCGGCGCGGGTTGCGATTGGAGCGCTCGCCAAGCTGCTGCTGCGCGAGTTGGGCGTGGAAGTTCTGAGTCATGTGATGGCGGTTGGCGCGGTTTCGATTGCGGATCGGGAAATCGCGTGGGAGCAAATCGAGCCACTGTCGCGCAAGAACGAGGTGCTACTTTCTTGCGCTGACGCGGATGCCGAGCAGCGCATGAAGGAAGAAGTCGATAAGGTTCTGCGCACGGGGGATTCCGTGGGCGGAGTTTTCGAGGTCGTAGCGCACAATGTTCCGCCCGGTCTTGGCAGCTATGTGCAATGGGACGAGCGGCTGGATGCGCTGTTGGCCGCGGCGGTCATGTCGCTGCAGGCGGTGAAGGCGGTCGAAATTGGAAGCGGAATTCAGGCAGCGCATTCGCCGGGGTCGGCCGTGCATGATGAAATCGGTTATCAGAGCGATACGGGATTTGCGGGCTTCACGCGCACGCGCAACAATGCGGGAGGTCTGGAGGGTGGCGTCTCCAACGGGCAGGAGATTCGCGTTCGCGGTTATCTGAAACCGATCTCCACGCTGAGGCGTCCATTGCAGTCGGTGGATTTCGCGACGCGCGAGCCAGTCAAGGCGGCGTACGAGCGCTCGGATGTATGCGTGGTACCCGCCGCCGGCGTTGGCGCCGAGGCGATGGTCGCGCTCACGCTGGCGCGCTGTGCGCTCCAGAAATTCGGCGGTGACTCGATGAAAGAAACGAAACGAAATTTTCAAGGCTATTTGGAACAACTGAAGAACTATTGATTTCGACAACCAGTAATCCGAAAATGATTTATCCAATTGTGAAACTTGGCGATCCGGTCCTGGAAACACCTGCGGCCGCGGTGACCAGCTTCGACGACGGGCTCAAGAAGCTCGTGGCAGACATGTTCGAGTCGATGTACGCGGCTCGGGGTGTCGGCCTGGCGGCTCCGCAGATCGGCATTTCGAAACGAATCGCCGTCGTGGATGTGACCTTCAAGGAAGACACCAGCGCCAAGCTGGTCCTGATCAATCCGGTAATCATTGGCAAAGAAGGCCGCCAGCGCGGCACCGAAGGCTGTTTGAGCATTCCCGAATTTCGCGAGGAGGTCACGCGCGCTAAAACCGTGACAATACGCGCGCAGGATCCGACCGGCAAGTTTTTCGAGCGTACCGGAGAAGAGCTGCTGGCGCGGGCCTTCCTGCATGAGACCGATCACTTGAACGGCAAGCTGTACATCTCACACATCAGCGCGCTGAAGCGCGACCTCATCAAGCGCAAGATCAAGAAACTGGTGAAGGCGGGCGAGTGGTAGGAGGGCAGGTCTCAGGAGGGCAGGTGTCAGGTGTCAGGTCTCAGGAAAAACATGCGCTGCGAAATGCCCTTCAGGGTCCTCAACGAGCTTGCGGAGAGAGTAACGATGTGCGTTCTAACGAAGTTCTGAGACCTGAGACCTGAGACCTGAAACCTATGCTCCTGGTTTTCTGTGGCACTCCTCGTTTCGCTGTCCCGATCCTGGAGAGATTGGTCGAGGCCGGACATTCCGTGCCGCTGGTGGTGACGCAACCCGATCGGCCTCGCGGGCGCGGGATGGAAGTGGCCGTTTCTCCTGTGAAAGATGCGGCAATCCGCCTGGGTATCGCCGTGCTGCAACCCAGCACGATCAGGAACAACGCCGAATTCCGCGACCAGCTGGCGGCGACTGGGCCGGACGCGATCATTGACGCCATCATTGTCGTCGGCTATGGCCGCATTATTCCGCAGTGGATGATTGATCTTCCCCGGCTCGGAAATTTGAACCTGCATGCGTCGCTGCTGCCAAAGTATCGCGGCGCGGCGCCGATCCAGTGGGCGATCGCCAACGGCGAATCCGTCACCGGGGTGACCACCATGCGCATTGACGCAGGGCTCGACACCGGCGACATACTCATGCAGCGCGAAATCCCCATTGCTCTGAAAGACACCGCCGAAACGTTAGGCCCGAAGCTGGCGTCCATGGGTGCGGATCTGATGGTCGAGACCCTGCGCGGGCTCGAGAACGGGCAAGTTCGCCCAACTCCGCAGGATCATTCGCGAGCCACGCTCGCGCCGATTCTGAAAAAAGAAGATGGCCGTATGGACTTCGCTCGCTCAGCAAACGATCTGTTCAACCGCCTACGCGGGTTTCAGCCGTGGCCCGGGGCGTTCACGATCTTTAAGGGCAAAACGCTGCAAGTGCGCCACGCTCAACCCGTGCACCATGCGGTTAAGTTGACGCCCGGACAAGTCGCAGTGGAGGGAACGCGCCTGTTCGTTGGCTGCGGCGAGGCCTGCGGCAAAAATGAAGACGAAGACACTGACACGGCCTTGGAGCTCGTCGAAATTCAACTCGAGGGTAAGCGCCCCATGACCGCGCAAGAATTCATCAACGGCTACCGGCCCAAATCCGGCGACCATCTGGGACAATAGGCTGCGATGGCCGTTTCTCCCGCTCGCGCCACGGCTTTCGAAGTTCTTTTGCGGGTCGAGCGCGAAGAATCCTACGCCGCCGAACTGCTCCATTCCGATCGCCTGGCGAAACTTTCCTCACGTGACCACGGGCTCGCCACCGAGTTGGTGATGGGAGTTCTCCGCTGGCAGTCTCTGCTCGATCGGCGACTGGCCGCCGCATCGTCGCAGAAGCTCGAGCGGCTGGATGGCGAGGTTCTGGCCGCGTTGCGCCTCGGCGTGTATCAATTGCAGTTTCTCTCTAGAGTTCCGGCACGCGTGGCGATCTTTGAAAGTGTGGAACTGGTCAAAGCTGCGCGAAAGCGATCGGCGGCGGCGTTCGTGAATGCGGTCCTCCGGACAATTGCCGGCGCAGGCGCGGAAGACATCTTCGCGGAAGACGTCCTCACGAAAATCAGTAAATCGCCCGACTCGATCGCGCTGGCTCGGAACGCTGCTCATCCCCAGTGGCTGGTGGCGCGCTGGACCGAGCACTATGGAGTTGAGGCAGCGCGGCAGATCTGCGCGCATGATCAGACGGTGCCCGGCACGGTCATTCACATTCACGGCGATCCATCTTATGACGATCAATCTCACGACGATCAATCTCACGACGATCGTTCTCATGACGATCAATCTAGTGCCGAACTTGCTGAGGAAGGCGTGCAGCTCGCGCCGGGTCGACTGCTATCGGCGGCACGACGCGTTCTTTCGGGCGATGTAACAGCAACGCGCGCCTACCAGGAAGGCCGCGTCTCCATTCAGGATGAAGCTTCGCAACTGGTCGCGATGCTGGTGGGTCGTGGAGAAACGATCGTTGATGGTGCGATCGTTGATGGTGCGATCGTTGACTGTGCGATCCTTGATTGTTGTGCGGCTCCCGGCAGCAAGACTGCGTTGCTTGCCCGGCGCAACCCGCACGCCAAGGTGTTTGCGACGGAGTTGCATCCTCACCGTGCGCGCTTGCTGCAGAACCTCAGTCGCTTGCCGAACGTCCACGTAGTCGCGGCGGACGCGCGTCATTTGCCATTCTCGTTCGCCTTTGACCGCATTCTCGCCGACGTTCCTTGTTCCGGCACCGGCACTCTGGCCCGCAACCCAGAGATTAAGTGGCGGCTCCAAGCCGAAGACCTGCACGATCTTCAGTCGCGGCAGGTTGCCATTTTGAAGTCCGCGCTTGCCCGGCTTGCGATTGGGGGACGGCTCGTCTATTCCACGTGTTCGCTGGAGCGCGAGGAAAATGAAGCGGTGGTGGAAGCTGCTCTCGATGGCACGGCGGAATTCAAGGTCGCCGATTTGAAGGGAGAGCTGGAGCGACTGCGGCAGTCTGGCGAGATGTGCTGGAAGGATATCGCGTCGCTTCTCGCTGGACCCTATCTGAAAACAATTCCCGGCGTGCATCCTTGCGACGGATTCTTTGCCGCGATGATCGAACGGAGATGGCTCTCCACAAGCAAAAGCTAGCGGACTTCGAAATTCACCGCGCTGCCCGCCACGATTTTCTGTCCTGGCGCCGGAGTCTGGGTCACGATCATGCTCGCCGCACTGGGCTCGGAAACCGCAGACGGCGCAACCGGCGCGGTTTGTGGCTCGCTGGGCGACGA
>Ga0209117_1000165_pt1 | contig 40741 bp, 46 predicted proteins | sample BlaSpr_A8_OM2_M2_FD_187978 | JGI IMG/M metagenome (GOLD analysis project Ga0209117, IMG submission 187978) | Forest soil microbial communities from Thunder Bay, Ontario, Canada - Black Spruce, Ontario site 2_A8_OM2_M2 (SPAdes) (version 2) | ecosystem: Environmental > Terrestrial > Soil > Boreal... | reverse complement strand
GTGGCGGGCGGGATCGGATCGATGGTCGGCGGTGATACGAGCCCAGAGGGAGATTCCGAACCGCGGCCGCTATGGGGCGGGATCTACCTCCAAGACGCGCCACCAGCGCCGCTCGACGACGGGCTCGCCGAACAGCTCGGCCTCCATCGTTTCGCGGGCCACGAACCCACGACGCTCGTAGAACACCTCACCCTTGCGGTTGCCGGCTAGCACATCCGCGCTCATCGGCAGAGCGGGCAGCACGCGCAGCAGCGTCCGGAGCAAGGCGGTCCCGGCACCCCGGCCCCGCATCTCCGGCACCGCGTAGATTGCCGCCAGGTCAATGCGCTCGGGCAGCACGACGGCATCAGCGAAGGCGACGATCCCGAGCTCCCCAACAGCCACGTAGAAACGGTCCGCCGCGATCCGCGCCCGAAGGCGTTCGGGCGAGTAGGCGCGCTCGATGTAGGTCTCGATCGTGTCGGGGCGCAGCAGGCCCTCGTAGGTGTCGCGCCAGGCGGCGCTCGCCACGCCCCCGATCGGGCCGCTGTCCGCCGCGTCGGCCCTCCGGACAGTCCAAGCGTCGCTCACGCGCGCAAGTATCTCTCGGTACCTACGATCAGAAATCGCCTCCCCCGTAGGGGCCGCTTCCATGCAGGTCCATTCGGCTGTGGTGACAGGTCCGGCTGTGCTGTCCAGTCGTCGGATGAGGAATCGATGGAACCCATCAAGCCGTGCTCCACGCGAGCGCGTCGTTGTAGGGCCCACTGCAGTTCACTTTGTGCGCCGCGATGAGTTGGCATTGGCTTTCGACGGATTCGCGGAGCGTTTGGCGGGACCGCGAACGCCGCAGAGTTGTCCGACTCTGAATTCTCTGTAGGCCACCAGATATTGTGGAGGTGGACCGGAGGGGAGTCGAACCCCTGACCTTCTGAATGCCATTCAGACGCGCTCCCAACTGCGCCACCGGCCCACGACGCGCCCCGCCGAGTAGTTGATGATACCTGCCGCCTTCAACCCTCTTCTGCACCCTCCTCTAGGATCTCCTCTTGCCGATGGAGATCCGCCAAATCGATCGCACTGAGCTGAAGGGCGGCGGATATCTGGTCACGCCCGACGGACCAGGACCTCATCCCGGGGTGGTCGTGATCCACGAGGCGTACGGCTTGAACGACAACATCAAGGACATCACCCGGCGGTTTGCGCGCGAGGGCTACGTAGCGCTCGCGGTCGATCTTCTCACCGATCGCAATCGCGCAGTCTGCATGGCCCGCTACATGGCCGGCATGCTTCTCGGCTCGGTGAATCGGTACGGCATCAACGAGCTGAAGAGCGCGCTCACGTTCCTCGCGAAGAATCGCGACGTGGATGCGCAGCGAATGGGAGCGATCGGCTTCTGCATGGGCGGCAGTTTCGCGATCGCATGGGCCTGCACCGACTCGCGGCTCAAAGCGATCGCGCCCTTCTACGCCGTCAACCCTCGCCCTCTGGACCTGGTCAGCCGGCTATGCCCGGTGGTCGGCTCCTATCCCGAGAAGGATTTCACCGCCAGCGCCGGACGCAAACTCGACGGCGCGCTCGACCAGTACAAGATCGAGCACGACATCAAGATCTACCCCGGCGCCGCTCACTCGTTCATGAACGATGGCGCAACCTCATACAACGAGGCGGCGGCAAAAGACTCGTGGGCGCGAGTCGTCAAATTTTTCGGCGAGCAGATCGGACTGAAAGAGACCGCTTAGGCGGACTGCCTCGGACGGCCGCTGCCGTTTCCGCCTCCGGAGTGCCACGGCCGGCGGCCGCGGTTCCGGTTGACGCGCGGTCCGGCACTGGCCTGATGCGACTGCATCGGCCGGCCTTCCCGGTAGTGCCAGCTGCCCTCGTCGAGCAACCGCTTGGTGTCGATCTCGCGAATGACCGGAGCGCCGAGGCGTCCCAGCTTCACCCACGCGCCCTCGTCCTCAGGCGAGACGAACGTCAGCGCACGGCCGGACTCGCCCATTCGCGCCGTCCGACCCACCCGGTGGGTCAGCCACTGCGGCGAATCGGGAAGCTCGAAGTTCACCACCAGCCCGACATTGTTCACGTCGATGCCTCGCGCGGCCACGTTGGTCGCGACGAGAATCTGGCTGCGTCCCTCGCGAAACGAGCTCATCGCCCGATCGCGGACCAGCTGCGAAAGATTCCCCTGAAGCTCGACCGAGTTGTGACCCAGCTTGCGCAAGTTCTGGTTCAGCTTCGTCACGCCGTGCTTGGTGCGGCCGAAGATGATCGCGCTGCCGCCGTGCTTGCGGAGCAACTTGCTCAGCGTTGGCAGCTTCTGCTCGCGATCGACGCGAACCAGACCGTGCTCCAGGAGATCGGCGTGGGTGGACTCGAGACGCACCTGCACCGCGTCGTTCGTGTGCTTCTGGACCATCCTGGTCACCCAGGCCGGCATGGTCGCCGAGGCGAGCACCGTCTGCGGCTCGTAGGTGAGACCCAGGATCTTCTCGACTGAGGGAGCGAAGCCCGCGTCGAGCATCTCGTCCGCCTCGTCGAGCACTAGGTACTGGATGCGGGACAGCGAGAGCTTGCCCTGGCCGAGCATGTCGATGATGCGGCCCGGGGTGCCGACGACCACGTCGACGCCGCGCTTCAGAGCGAGGCGCTGCGTGGCGTAGCCGACGCCGCCGTAAAGGATGGTCGTACGAAGGTCTGTCGAGAGGGTGCGAAGCACTTTCTCGACCTGGAGCGCCAGCTCCCGGGTCGGGGTGACAACCATCGCCCGGGGCCCGGCCCCGCCGCGCGGCAGCTTTTCGACCAGCGGGATGAGGTAGGCGAGCGTCTTGCCGGACCCTGTCTGGGCTTCCATGACGACGTCGCGGCCCGCGAGCAGGGCCGGAATGGCTTCAGCCTGGACCTGGACGGGTTCCGTGATGCCCTGTGCAGACAGGGCGGCGAGTGTGCGCGGGCTTACGCCCGCTTCGGCGAATGATGGCAACGTATTTCTCCTGATCCCCTCTAGGTTCGTATTTGGATCGCGACGATCAGGACACCGTTACCGTGACGGCGAGAGAGGACCCGAGCGGAGCGGGCCGGCGAACCGGCCAAGGCGATCAGTCTACGAGATCTGCACGCTCGGCGTCTTTCGCGCACGATGATCGATCTCAGATGAACGTTCTCGTCACCGGCGGCACAGGCGTCCTCGGGCGCCACGTTGTGAGGCTGCTCCGCGCCTCAGGGCACCGGGCCCGCATCTTCAGCCGCAACCCCAAAGGTCACGACGATGCGGTCCAGGGCGACCTCATCACAGGGGCCGGGCTCGCGAAAGCCGTGGTGGGAATGGACGCCATCATCCACGCCGCGTCTGCGACCACCAACGTCACGAAGCTTCAGGCGACCGACGTGACCGGCACCCGTCGCCTGCTCGCCATGGCTCGTGAAGCGGGAGTGCAGCGCGTCGTCTACGTGTCGATCGTCGGCATCGACGGCGTCACCTATCCCTACTACAAGTACAAGGTGGCGGCCGAAGCCATCGTCGAGGAGAACATCCTCCCCTGGACGATACTGCGCGCAACGCAGTTCCACACTCTGATGGAGACATTCCTCGAGGCGTTCTCGAAGCTTCCTTTCATCGCGACGATCCCGTTCAAGTGGCAGTTCCAGCCCGTGGACCCGACCGAGGTGGCAGCACGCCTCGTCGAGGTCGTCCGCAACGAGCCGGCGGGCCGTCTCCCGGACTTCGGCGGTCCGGAGGTGCGGAATCTCTGGAGCCTCGCTGAATCCTGGCTCTTCGCTCGCAAGCTGGCCAAGCGACGGGTCAACCTGCCGCTGCCGTTCAAGTTCAGCCGCCAGTTCGCAGACGGCCGCCTGCTCTGCCCTGAGCACATGGACGGCAAGATCACTTTCGAGCAGTACCTGCAGGAGAAGTACTCATGATGAACCGCTGGGTCGACCGCTTCGGACGCACCGGGTTTGCCGCCGTGACCAGCCTCATCTGGGCCCTGCCCATGGCAGCCTGGGCAGGCTCGGCCGACCTCTCCCCCATCGACCAAACCGCATACCCGTGGATCGCGCTCACCATCGGCGTCGTGATGTTCGCCGTCTGGATCTTCCTGCTCACCCGCATCGGGCGGATTCCCGTCGCGCCCCGGCAGCGACGCCTCGACCTGGCCCAGATGTCCACCTCCGAGAAGCGGTGGACGCTTGCGCTCATCGCCTTTGGCGCGGGCCTGATCGCGCTGCTCAATGGAGCCGCCACTGTCGATTGGGGGCCATTTGCCGGAGCGATCCGCGACGGCAAGGCTGGGCCGATCCTGTTGGCGGTGGGGCTGGCCGTCTACCTGGCCGTCATGCTCGCAGGGATCGGGATCAGCTGGCGCCGCTCGCACACAGCCTTCGCAGCGCGAAAAAGCCAGCGCATATGAGCGTCGCTTACCGGCTCATGTACCTACTTGGCTTCACGCCCTGGGATGGGGTCCACCCGCAAGAGCTCACCGAGATCATCGAAGGACCAGACGCGCTGCCGCCAGGCCGCGCCCTCGACGTCGGTTCCGGAAAGGGTGCGAAGGCGATCTATATGGCGACTCACGGATGGAAGGTGACCGCGGTCGACAACGTCCCGCGCGCCGTGGCGCAGGCGCGCAAGCGCGCGGAGGCGGCCCGGGCGACTGTCGACTTCCGTGTTGGCGACGTCACCCGCCTCCCCGACCTCGGCCTCGCGCCGGGCTTCGATCTCATGATCGACTTCGGCTGCTTTCACGGCCTGAAGGCAGCTCAACGAGACGCCTACGCGCGCGGCGTCACGGCTCTCGCGGCACCCAGCGCCCGGCTGCTGATGATGGCCTTCGGCAAAGCCATTCCCCCGGTCTCCTCGGGCGTTTCCGAGGCCGAGCTCACGACCAGGTTCGGCGACTCGTGGACCCTGCTCTGGTCCCACCCCGATCGCTCCACCGAGAGCACCGCGGCGATGAAACGGGCAGCCCCCAACTGGTACTGCCTTTCCCGGCGCTAGCCGGCGACCCAGCCACGCTTGCCTGGAATAGTTGCTTGCGCAGTCAAGTATCAAGCAAGTAACGAATTCTCTGTTTCCAGGAGGAACAACCGATGGTCAAGTACGAAATCGATCCGGCACACACACATCTCGGTTTCACCGCCAAGCACCTCGCGGTGACGACTGTCCGGGGCCAGTTCACGAAGTTCGAGGGCTCGTTTGAAGGCCCCGACGACGACTACACCAGAGCGCGCGGCGAGTTCAAGATTGATGTCGCCAGCCTCGAGTCGAGGAGCGACCAGCGTGACACCCACCTTCGCTCAGGTGACTTCTTCGACGTCGAGAAGTACCCCTACCTGACGTTCAAGCTGACCGGCATCGAGCCCGTCGACGACGAGAACTTCAAGGTTCGCGGCGAGCTCACGATCAAGGACATCACCAAGCCGGTCGCGCTCGACGCGACGATCGAAGGCCGGATGCCCGACCCGTTTGGCGCCAAGGAGCGCGTAGGCATCAGCTTGCGCGGACAGCTCAACCGCATGGACTGGGGCCTGAACTGGGATGGAGTCGCCGGCGCCGTGCCGTTCGCGAGCCACACCATCAAGCTCGAGGTCGAGGCTGAGATCGTCGTCAAGGTCGAAGAGCCCGCGCAGGCTTCCGCAAAGAAGTAAGAGTTCCTCCCACGTGGGTCCGGGCGTGACCGGACCCTCGTCCTTCTATATGTGAGACACCATGACTAGGATTACAGCGATGGCTGAGCAGGCCGCCAACAAGGCCGAACAAGTATGGGAAGGCATCACACGCGCCCACTGCTCGATCGTGGCCGACATCGAGAAGGACATGCTGCCGCAAACCGGTATTGCGCTCGGCTGGTACGAGGTCCTCGCCCACCTCAGCCAGGCCGCAGACGGTCGGTTGCGTTTCCAGGACCTTGCCCGCGTGGTGGGGATCACGGAAAGCGGCGCGTCCAGGCGCTTGAACCAGATGCTCAAGGCGGGCCTGATCGAACGTTTCATCTGCGCGTCAGACCGCCGCGGCGTGTACGCCCTCATGACCGCCAAGGGCAAGGCGACCTATGTCAAGGCGCATGCTGTGTTCGTCAAAAGCATCGAGCGCAACATGAAGCAGCTGGAGCCCGGCGAAGCCGAGCTCGTCCACGCGGCGCTCTCGCGCCTCAGCTCGAGTCCAAACTCGAACTAGGTAGCTTCCGCCTTTTTGGCCAGGTTGGCCAGCAAGGTCCCGAACTCCTTCGAAATCCCGGGGCCAAGCATCCCCCGCAAGAAGCCCAGCGGACCATTGACCTCGACGGTCTGGCCGATCTTCGTCTTGCCGCCTGGCAACGGGTCGACCCGGCAGTTGAAGCGAAACGTCGTCCCAGGGATCACGCTGGTCTCGAGCGCGAAGAACCGTCCCGGCTGAACCTCGGCCAGCTTCATCTTGTGATGCTGCCCGGCCTTGGTGTTCATGACGCCCGTGCTGCCCTGAACGAACCCACCCTGCCATTCCATCGTTGACACGTTCGGGTTCCATTCACCCCACGTGGACATGTCCGACCAGATCCTCCAGACCTTGTCCGGCGAAGCGCTCGTTTCGACCGACGTTCCGTATTCAGCCATTTGCCGTGACATTTATAGTCCTTCGGTGACTACGCCGCTCGGATATGGGATCGACTTCGGCACCAGCAACAGCGCAGTGTCGATCGCCTACGCAGACCGCGTCGAGGTCGTGCCCATCGGCCAGGCCCGCACGCTCCCTTCGTTCATCTACCTGCACCGCGCCGGCCGGCGGGCCGCGGGCGACGCCGCGGTCAAGACCTTCCTGAAGTCCGGCCACGAAAAGACCGACTGCTGGAAGTGCCCTCTCGCTCCGTACGGCTGGGACACCGACTGCCGGCAGTACCGCAAAGGCGGGGGCTGCAGCGACGCGCGGCTGCTGGCCGGCGTAAAGCACGAGCTGGCGAAGCTCGGGTTCGCCGGCACCAACAGCTGGGCGACCGACTTCAGCGTCGGCGCGCTGGTCAGCGTCGTCTTGAAGCGCTTGAAGGATGAGGCCGACAAAGTGGCGGGCGAAAGCGCGACCTCCGTGGTGCTCGGACACCCGGTGGTCTTCGCTGGGGCGGACCCGGAAAACCGCGCCGCCTCCGATGTGGAAGCTTTCCGCAGGCTCGAGCAAGCCGCGCACGAGGCAGGCTTCACCCAGGTGGCGTTTCTTCCCGAGCCAACCGCCGCGGTCATCGGCACGCCTGTGCATCACGGCGTCGAGGTCGCAGTGGACTTCGGCGGCGGCACTTTTGACGTCGCGGTCATGGACTCGCGCGGCGGCGACTCTAAGATCGCCGGCCTGTCTGGCGTCGCCATCGGCGGCGAGATCCTCGATGGCGTCCTCTTCGAGACAAGCGTCGGGCCGGCGCTCGGGCTTGATGTGCTCCCCTACTGGCTGTTCAACGAAATGCGCACCGCGAGCTCGGTGCGCCTGCTGATGGCCGACCCGGGAATTCCGTCAATCCTGGCGCGACTAGGCGGTCCTGCATCCGAGGTCGTCCACGCGCTGCTCTACGAGGGCCACGCGTACGACTTCTACAAGGCGATCGAGGCGGCCAAGATCGCGCTGTCCACCTCGGAGCAGACCGAACTGCATTTCACTCCTCTCGGCCTGCAAGTCACGCTTCGCCGCTCAGCCTTTGAATCCATGATCCGGCCGGAGCTCGACCTTGTCCGCAAAGCGATCGACAGCGCTCTCGACGAAGCCGGCGTTGCCCCGAAGGAGGTTGAGCGGGTGCTGCTCACCGGTGGCTCGGCGTACATCCCGGCGTTTCGCGCGGACCTCGCCGGATTGTTCGGCTCGGAGCGCATGGAACAGCGCGACGCATTCACCGCCGTGGTGCATGGGCTGGGCGTGCGCGCCCAGCAGCTGTGGGGTTCGGCCAGCGCGCTGTCCCTGAAGGCGGAATGACCGAACCCGATACGCTTTTTGCGTAGAGATGGATCAAACCCGTTCTCGTCTGGTGAATACCGCATCCACAATGCTGGTCGCAGTTGCGGCCGCGATGTGGGCAACCGACGCCTATTTCCGTCCGGGCCTGACCAAACAGCTCAGCGCGGGCCAGATCGTGCTGGTCGAGGACCTGCTGATCAGCATCTGCCTTGTGCCGATCATTCTCCTCAACGCCGGCTCGCTCCGGCGGTTGACCGTCGGGCGCTGGATCGCCTTAGCTGCAATCGCTGTTGGCCCGCAGGCAGTGGCGACCGTGCTCTTCACGAAGGCGATCGGCTACGCATTCGCCAATCCCGCCGGGCCTCAGTTCGACGTCCTGCATGAGGTATACCTTCTCTATCTCCTGCAGCCCGTGTTCGGGCTCGCATTCGCGCGCATCTTCTTGGGCGAACGGCGCCGTCGCGCCTTCTGGCCTTTCGCCGCCACAGCGCTGATCGGCGTGTATCTGATCGTGTTCGCCGACAACCCCGCCGCTCCGTGGCAGATCAAGCACCCCGAGCTCGTGGCTGGGCTGCTGGTGCTGGGCGCGGTGATCATGTGGGCGGCCGGCACGGTGTTGGGCCGGTATGCGCTGCGGGACGTCAGCTTCCCCGTGACGACTGGTATGCGCTTTCTACTCGCGCTGCCGGTGCTCTTGGTGATCGTCCTCGTGGACAAGGGCGGCGCCGCCTTCAGCGGCTATTCGGCCGGCCAAATTCCAGCCTTCTTGGGCATCGTGATCGTGCCCGGTCTAGTGGCGATGCTCCTCTACTACCTCGCACTCTCCCACACGCCGGCATCCTTAGCCACGATTGCCGAGCTCGGCTACCCCCTGGCGCTTTTCTTGATCTTTTCTCTGCCACCACCAGTTGGTCAGGGAGCGCCACTGCAGCCGGTGGAACTGTTGGGCGCGGCCATTCTGGTGGTAAGTGTTGTGACGCTCAACTTTCTCAAGAACCGGAACATCGTCGAGGTTCCGCGCGAACGGCTGGTCACGCCGAGCTCGGCCGCTTAGGCCAGCACTTTCTCCGCGGCGACGGCAGCCTCGGGTGACACCTCCGGATGCCGCAGAACGTTAGGGACTCCGGGTGGCTCAAACTTCGCGCCATGAAGGGCGCACGGAGCAAGGTGAATTTGGTCGCCGCGGTGATCGTATCGGCCGCGGTGCTCTACGCCGCCTTCTTCGGAGCGGGGCCGCTGCCACCGCTCGGCCCCACCTTCAATCCCGCCACCGGCGCCTGGACGATGGCCCTCGACGCGACGATCAGAAACGAGACGCTGCGCCTGGCTGGGCTCGAGCAGCCGGTCAAGGTCACCCTCGAGTCCGACGGCACCACACACATCGTCGCGCAGACCGACCACGACCTCTTTCTGGCCACCGGCTACGTGCACGCCCGTTTTCGGCTGTTCCAGATGGACCTCCTGCGCAGGCAGGGAGAGGGACGCCTTTCGGAGGTTGTCGGCAAGGCTGCGCTGGAGAGCGACCGCTTCGAGCTGCAGCTCGGCCTGCTGCGGACCGCGCAGCTGGAATGGAGCGCGCTCGCACCCGACCATCGCGCTCGTAAAGCTCTTGTCGCTTACTCGCAGGGAGTGAACGACCGGATCGCGCAGGTCGAAGCCGACCACCAGCTGCCCGTGATGTTCACGCTGCTCGGCTACCACCCCAGGCCGTGGACGCCGATCGACAGCCTGATCGTCAAGGGCGACATGACGCAGACCCTCAACTTCAACGACACGCCGCTGGTCATGGCGCTGCTGCAGCAGTCGCTCGGGCCCAACCTGACCGGTCAGTGGTTTCCCCTCGTACCGCCCAACCCTCAGTCTCCATACGACCCCGGCCCGTACGCGACCCAGCCTTCGGTGGTGCCCATCGTCGCCACGGCAGCGCAGCCGATCACGGACCAGGCCGCCCTCGCCGCGGCCGACGTGCATCAGAGGTTGGCCGCTCTCCCCGCGGGCCTCGTCGCCACAACCGGCGGCGCCAGCAACAACTGGGCCGTCGCCGGAGCCAAGAGCACCAACGGCGGCGCGCTGATGGCGGGCGACCCCCACCTCCACCTGACGCTTCCGGCGATCTGGTTCCAGCTGTCCATGGATTCGCCTGGCTACCACACGAGTGGCGTCGGCATTCCTGGCACGCCGGGAGTCTTGATCGGCCACAACCAGCACATCTCCTGGAGCCTGACCGACGCACAGAACCAGCAGACCTTTTACTACCTGGAGCACGAGGACTCCACCCACCCAGGCCAATACCTGTGGAACGGAGTCTGGCGCAAATACACGATGGTGGCGTACGACATCCCCGTTCACGGCGGCCCGACCGAGCACCTCGCCGTCAAGCTGAGCGTGCACGGCCCGGTGATCACCGAACGCGGGCAGACCACGTCTGTTTGGTGGGCCGGAAACATTCCATCGCAAGACCTCGACGTGCTGATGGGCATCAACCAGGCCGCGGACTATCAAGCGTTCCGCAACGCCCTGAAAGGTTGGTACTCGCCGACGCACAACTTCGTCTACGCCGACGACCGCGGCAACATCGGCCTGATCTCCGCGGGTTACTACCCGCAGGTTGCGGCGGGCCAGCCGTGGCTGCCGATGGCCGGTACCGGCGAGAACGACATCATCGGAACGATCCCGTTCGACTACATCCCGCAGGCCTACAACCCGCCGAGCAACTTCATCTGGTCGGCCAACCAGCGACAGGTCACGGCCGACTATCCCTACTACATCGGCACCGGGTCGAACTTCTTCAACCCGGGCTACCGCTCGAATGAAATCAAACGTGTGCTGAGCCAGACCGGCAAGCTCAGCGCGGCCGACATGATGGCGCTGCAAACGGACACTCGTGATTTTTTGGCGGGCGAGATCACGCCGATCCTGATGCAGGCGTTGGCCGGAGCGCTGACCGGCCGTGACCAGCAGGCGGCGGATCTCCTCGGTGCGTGGGACAACCGCATGGAGATCAGCTCGGCCGCCGCGACGATCTGGTGGACCTTCTGGCAGGAGTACATCGCCCAGAGCTTCGATCCGTGGTGGAAGGCAAAGAAGGTGTCAGTGGACCGCTCGGAGCTGAATGACCCGCTCGGCCAGTACCTCGAAGCGCTGGCCCTCGCCGGGAAAACCGTTTGCGCGCCTCCTAACTGCACAGCTGCTGTCGCTTCCGCCTGCCCGTCGGTGGCATGCGAGCGATTGTCTTTGACTCTCGCGTTTCGCAAGGCCTTCAGCACCACGACTGCAAAGCTCACACGTCAATTCGGCGCGGACCCGAAGAAGTGGACGTGGGGCAGGATGCACCAGCGCACGGTCGAGAACCTGGCGCAGATCAAGGGTCTCGACTACGGGCCACGACCAGATCGCGGCGACGCGAACACGCCCCTGGCGGCGCCTGGCTTCCCGTCCACCGACGGACCGAGCTGGCGCATGGTCGTGGACTGGGGCGCCGGCACCTTCCAGGCCACCTACCCCGGCGGCCAGAGCGAGAACCCGGCGTCGAATTGGTATTCGGACCGCGTCGACACGTGGTGGAACGGAGAGTACGCGGCCATGCTCACCTCCGACCAAGCAGCCTCGTCGCGCGGAGCAAAAGCCTGGAGCCTGAACCCGTGAGGTTGGCGGCGGCGGCGGCTCTCACCGCCGGTACGGCGGTGGCGCTCGTCGCCGTGATGCTGGGCGTCTGGTGGGCGCCTTTTGTTGTCGGTATCGCGATCGGTATCGCCTTTCCGCGAGCCCGCATCGCCATTCCGGTCGGGGCCGCCGCCGGCTTCCTCGCGTGGGGTCTGCTGCTGGTCGCGGACCAGATTCTTTACGGCCTGGGTCCGGCGGCCCAGGGGCTTGGCGCGATCATGGGCTTCGGCCGCCAGGCGGCGATTCCGGTGATCCTGACCTGCATGGTCGGACTGCTGCTCGGACTGTCGGGAGCGTGGCTGGGCTGCGCCGGCCGATCCCTCGTCGGGCCGCGCGGCGGCTCCCATCTGCTTCAATGGCCGCGTGAAGGTCGATAAGCATCCGCTTGACGGAGTGCGTTTGGGAGCGCTCGCGGCGGTCGCCGCGCTTGCGCTCGGCGCATGTTCAACGAACCCGACCGGCGGCGGCCCGACCCCTGGCGTCCAGCCCCCGACGGCGGGCGTGAAGCCTTTGGCAGCGGTAGGAACCCCCGAAGGTGACCTCTTCCTGGTGACGACCGAGGGCTACACCTATTCGGACTGGGCAGGGCCTTTCACCAAGGCGACCGGTTGCAAGATCACGCCAAAGTACGTGGCCTCCTGGGACGACGTGGTGAAAACGATGAAGGATGGCGGCGGCGGCCAGTGGGACATGGTCTCGGCGACAGGCGACGCCGCGCTCGCACTCATCTACAGCGGCGACGTGAACCCTATGAATACCGTACTGATCCCGGAGTGGAATAACTTCCAGCCGGTGTTCAAGGCGCCTGCATACAACACGGTCAACGGCATCCACTACGGCATCTCGCTGCAGTGGGGACCCAACACGCTGCTCTACAGCACCAAGAAGTTCGTCAATCCGCCGACGAGCTGGAGCGCCATCTACGATCCCGCCACCAAAGGACTCATCACAGTGCCCGACAACCCGATGCAGATCGCGGATGCGGCCCTTTACCTGAGCAAGACGCAGCCGGCCCTCAACATCAAGGACCCGTACGAGCTGAGCCAGAAGCAATTCGACGCCGCGATCGCCCTGTTGAAGGACCAGCGCCCGCTGATCAAGAGGTACTGGGCGCTTGTCTCAGACGAGATCTCGATGTTCCAGAGCGGCGAGGTCGTGGTGGGCAGCGCATCGCCCTACCAGACCGTTGAGCTCAAGAAAGCCGGCGCGCCGGTCGCGGACACGATCCCAGCCGAAGGAGCGACCGCCTGGGGAGATTCGTGGATGCTCGCGGCCAAGGCGCCCCATCCGAACTGCGCGTACCTGTGGGCCGCCTGGGTGAGCACGCCGAAGGTGCAGGCCCAGCAGGCGCTGTTCTTCGGCGAGACGCCGGTCAACACCAAGGCGTGTGCCGAGATGGAGGCCCTTCAGTCAGGATCGTGCGCGCAGTTCCACGCCGGCGAGCAAGCCGCCTACTACGACGCGATCAAGTTCTGGAAGACGCCACTGCAGCGCTGCCCGGACGGCACCAACACCTGCATCCCCTACGACCAGTGGGTTGCCGCCTGGACCGCCGTCAAGGCTTAGGCCCGGAGGTCGCTATGGGGGCGACGTCGAGAGATTTGGTGATCCATGCGGTGCAGATGCTAGGAGGCGCCGAGCAACGCAGCGAGCGCATCCGTCGATGCGCGAGCGAGTAGCGCAGAAGCCGACAACGCAGATGCCCGCATGGGCGCCAAAGATCCGACGGCGATCCCCTTAGCGACCTCCAGCCTCCATCTTCGTCTTCAGGTTCGACATCGCGCCGTTGTAGTTCTTCTGCACGGTGCCCTTGAAGATGGCGAGCACGAGCGGAAAGTAGAACGGCCCTTTCGTCATCGTCACGTGTCGCTCCACATGGGTCCCGCCGGCGGCGGGGCTGAACGTGAACTCGTGATGGAAAACGGAGTTAGAGTCCTCCGCGTCGAAAGCCAGACGCTTTGGAGGTTCGAGGGAGGTGATGGTCACCACGGACGGGTTCTGTTTGCCGTTGAGCATTCCATCGGCCTTGTAGCGGGAGCCCATCGCCGCAGTGCCGGGCCGCTCCGCCGTCGCCTTCATGTGGTCATCGGCGCTGCCCCACTCCCCATGACGCGAGACGTCGGCGACGTAGTTGAACACTGTCGCCTGAGGTGCGTTGACGTCGACTGAGTACGAGGCCGAATAGGCCATCTTCTCTTTCTCCTGTCCGGCGGGTCTAGCCGCCGATGAACCTGGGAAGCACGATCGAGGCGGCCCAAAGCGCAAGCCCGACCGCGATCAAGCCGATCTTCTTGTAACCCCAGCCGATGGCGGCGAGCACGAAAACTATGAAGGCGAGCAGCAACAGAATCGTGGCCAGATTCAGATGGTTGAGCCGACCGTCGACCAACCACGAAAGCACCCACAAGCCAAGGCCGGCGGCGATCAGGTCCGTCTTCTTGTAACTGAGTCCGACCGCGGCGACTATGAAAACAATCAGGGCAATGATCTGCAGGAGGTCGGCAAAACTTGTCATGCGGGCATTATCGGCTGTCGGTCAGCAAGCTGCAGCGGGTTTCCGTGCCTTCGCGAGGTCGCCCAGGAGGTGCACTCCCCAGCCTTTCGGCATCAGGCGCTCCGCCAGCACCGAGGTCATGAACATGAACCCGTTCACCGCGAGGTACGTGGGGTCCGGTACAACGCGAAGCTCGGTGACCTCGAGACCGCTCGCCGCCGCCAGCGCCCGCAAGGTGCCTACGGTGTTGGCGCGGTACTGAACCGGGAACGTGTCGGATTCGCGGCGCCCGTAGAACCGGGAGACCAGGCGCGTCTGGACCAATGGCACGGCCTTGCCGAGCCGGTTGAGCAGAAGAAGCGGATTGCGAAGGTTCGGGGTCAGAAAGACGAAATGCCCGGCCGGCCGCAGCACCCGCGCCACCTCTCGCAGCACGGCCAGCGGTTCCCTCACGTGCTCGAGCACCCACAGACAGACGACGAGGTCGAACGACTCGCCGGCGAACGGCAGGTGCTCGCCGACCCCCCGAAGGATAGGCATCCCTGGAGCGCGGTGCTCGGTGAGCGACGGCGAGTCGGGGTCGAGGCCCGCCGCCAGCTTGACGTCGCGCCAGAACAGCTCCACCACCCCGCCGCGGCCGCAGCCGAGGTCCAGCACGCGGCTGTCCGAGGTCACGTACGCGCGGACCAGGGCCTCGAGCTGGTCGCCGCTCGAACGCCAGTCCGGCCGCATGGCCCGGTAGCGCGCGCGGTAGGTGTTCTGGAGAGTGAGTGGAAGGAGGGCCCCCTGGGCGTCCGGCATGCATCGGGCATTTTGAGCGCACCGGGGGCCGTCCGCAACCTCCCCGCGCGCTTCAAAACATGCCGATTTGGGCATAAAAGTGGCATGGCAAAAGGCGATTTTGTTGAAGTTCTGGTGGACGCGGGCTCAGGCGCTGCTCGCGAGTACACCGTCGAGGCTACCAAGGCGGGCAGGACAGTCGAGGTGCGCAGCTCGCGCACGACAGTCGAGGTTCGGGAGCTGACTCGCACGGGCGGTGTCGTCCGTACCGCGAGGTTCATCGCGCCGCGAGTGCTCGTGGTCGTCGAGCATCCGACCAGCGACAAGGGTCGCGAGCGGCGCAAGCCTGCGACCCGTCCCCGCGCTGCCTAACCCCGCACTAGATACGCTCCTCGGGATGGAGCAGCTTCTGGCGTCGTGGGAAGGCGAATCGGTGACCACACATCTCGACCGGAAAACCGGCACGTGGATGTTCATCTGCGTGCATTCGAGCCGGCTGGGTCCGGCCGGCGGCGGAACGCGGATGAAGACCTATGCGTCGCCGGTCGACGCGCTCGCGGACGGACTTCGCCTGTCGGAGGCGATGACGCTGAAGTTCGCAAGTGTCGCTCTGCCGATGGGCGGCGGAAAGGCAGTGATCGCGCTGCCCGATTCACGCCTCCCGGCGGGTGACGAGCGCAGGCGACTGCTGCACGAGTTCGGATCTTTGGTCAAGTCTTTGGGCGGCGTGTACAGCTGCGCCCCGGACATGAACACGTCGGCCGCCGACATGGACGTGATCGCCGAGGTTTGCCCATTTGTGTTTTGCAAGACCGAGGCCGCGGGCGGATCTGGAGACACGGCACCCGACACTGCGGTTGGGGTCTTTCACGGCATCCGCGCGAGCTGCCGATTCGCCTTCGGCTCGGACGACCTGACCGGCCGCTCTGTCCTGGTCCAGGGTGCGGGCGGCGTGGGTGGACGGCTGATCGAGCTGCTGCGCGACGCGGGTGCCGGGGTGATCGCGACGGACGTCGATCCTCAGCGGCTGGACGGGCTGCGAAGCCGAGGCATCAAGGTCGTCTCGCCTGAAGCCGCCCTGACGACCGAGTGCGACGTGCTGTCGCCATGCGCGACGGGCGGCATGATCAACGCCCGAACGATTGCCGGGCTGCGCTGCCGCGTGGTGGCGGGCGGCGCCAACAACCAGCTGGAGAAGCCGTCCGATGCTGACCTGCTCGCCGAGCGCGGGATCGTCTACGCGCCTGACTTCGTGATCAACGCAGGCGGCGTCCTGCACGGGCACGGCCTGGAGGTGCAGGGCTGGTCGCGAGAGACTCTCAACCGGCACCTCGAGGGCATCGGCGGCGCGGTGTTCGCGATCCTCGAGCGCGCCAAGCGCGAAGGCGTCAGCACCGAAACCGCCGCGCGCCGGCAGGCTGAGTCCCGACTACCCGCATCTCCCTCTCGCCTTTAGGGAAAGGGCCTAGGGACGAGGCTTCCTGGCCCTTATGTAGGCGCTCCCGACTTTCCCGTCCATACCCGGCATCGTCTGGGTGGAGTGGACCTGGAAATCTGGGTCCGCGAACCCCGCATGAAGAAGCGCGTCGCGATACTCGTCGATCGGGATCGTGCCCGAGATGCAGCCGGCCCACGAGTCGAGCTGCTTCTTCAACTCCGCATCGAGCGTTTCGAGCTCGACCATGTCGGCGACCGCGAACAGGCCGCCCGGACGCAGCACCCTGAACGCTTCCTTGATCACCGCGCCCTTGTCCTCGGCCAGGTTGATGACGCAGTTGGAGATCACGACGTCGACGGATGCATCCGGCAACGGCACGCTCTCGATCGACCCCTTGAGGAATGTCGCGTTTTCGACGCCCGCCTTCTTCATGTTGGTGTTCGCCAGCTGCAGCATCTCTTCCGTCATGTCCACCCCGTATGCGTGGCCACCCGGTGCGACTCGCCTTGCCGACAGTAGAACGTCGAGGCCCGCGCCCGACCCGAGGTCGAGCACGACCTGGCCTGGCTCGAGCTGAGCGAGCATTGTCGGATTGCCGCAGCCGAGGCTGACGGACTCAGTGAGTCCGATCTCTTGCAGCTCACTCGCCGAATAGGAGCCGCTGCAGCCGCAGTCCGCACCGTCGACGCCGCAGCATGCCGCGGACGGATCACCCTGCAGAACAATCAGCTGCTGGGCGGCGCCGGCATACCTGGAACGGACAGCCTCTTTCACATCGCTCTTCAAATCAGTCATCAAGGTCGATGCTAGCACACCCATCGATAAACGTCGATGGGTTGTGTATGATTGCGGAGTGGCGATCAAAGAGCTTCCGGTCCTTCGAGAGCGCGGAGCGTGCTGCGAGCTGCCGTCCGTCAAACAGAGCTGGGCGAACGAGACTTCAGACCTGATGAAATCTCTGGCCGATCCAACGCGGCTCACCATGCTCGCGTCGCTGTGGAAATCCGAGGAGCCGATCTGCATCTGTGACTTCACCGCCGGCCTGGGGCTCACCCAGCCGACCATCTCCCACCACATGGCGAAGCTCAAAGCCGCCGGCCTCGTCGATTCGGAGAAACGGGGCATCTGGACCTACTACCGCGTGCGCGACAAGCTCAATCCCGCAACGCGCCGGATTCTTGGGCAACTGATCCACTGACCGGGTAGGGTTACCGCGTGCTTTTCAGGCTTGCGGTGGTGGCCAGTGCGTTCGCACTCTCAGCGTGCGCGATTTCGCCGTCTTCCAGCAAAACCTCACCCCGCCCGACCGCGCAGCCGATCGTCACGTCAAGCGCTACCGCCAGCCCGTCCGCCGCCACCTCGGCCGGCCCAACCGCTCCTGGCACGCCCGGAGGCGCCGGGCTCGTCCGCTGCGACGCGGCGATCCCCGCCGGCGACACCCTGGTGATCGGGAGAGTCGGCGAAGACTCCACGATCGTGGTCCGCGACATCCAGGACCCGGCCAACGCAAAGACGCTTTGCCGTTTCGACTCAGGCGCCCAGAGCCCGCAGTTCATCAGCGCGACTCAGGTCGCCTATGCGACTGCCAGCAATCAGATCGTCAAGGCGGACATTGCTGCCGGCACGACCACGGTGCTCGCGACCATCGGCGCCGGCTTCGGCTCGGGCCAGCTCTCTTTCAGCGCCGATGGAAAGTCGTACACGTACATCGACGGCAACACGTGGCACCTGGTCACGGCGGCGGGCAACCGCGTCCTGACCACGCTCCCGCCAGTGCCAGCGAGAGGCTTCAACCCGGACGAGGACGACAGCTTTCTCAGCTACTCACCCGACGACCTGTACATCGCCCTCGTGCAGACCGTCCACACAGGAGGTACCGGCCAGACCGCACCGGTCCAGGTGCGAAAGGCGAGCGATGGCACACTCGTCTACTCGACGACCGGGATGACGATGGGCGTCTGGGCTTCGGCCCCGAGCCGTCTGTTCTTCAGGGACACAGCCGGCACCGTGCACCGCTGGGACCCAACTACCGGAGCGTCCACGATGCTGCCGCTGAAGTGGATCCGCCCGAAGGCGTCACCCGACGGCCGCTGGATCGCCTACACATTCCGCACGAGCAACGTCGACGCGGTCGGGTACTACAGCGTGCAAGGGAATGCCGTGTCGAACACATCGCCGCCCGCGCGCTCGAGCCCCAGGTTCCTGACCAACGACCTGGTCTGGTACATCGGGGAGAAGCCGTGCGACACGTGCTTCGGAGGCCTGCCCACCCCGACAGGCCTCACCTACATCTACAGTCTCGCCGGCGCGTCGGAAGTCATCTCGCGCCTATCCGGCCTCATCGACGTATGGCCCCGCTACGGAGGACCTCCCGCCGGGGTCGGCTAGGCCATTTCGCGGCGACCGTCACGGTCCTTGCTGCGAGCTCCTGCCATTTTCTCAATCACGGCGCGGTACTGGAGCATGGCTCGTCGCATGCCTTCGGTGCGATCGCCTCGACTCCTCGTCGAGTCGCGGCGAGCCGCGCGCACTTCTTTAGGCAGTCTTCGCTCCTCGAGCGGGTGACGGCGCTCGCGCATCATCGACATGACCACCGAGTCGGCTTCTCGTACGGCCTCCTCGGGAGCGTCAACGAAGCGCGCCTCGATGCGGTCCCATTCCACGATGTAGCGGTTGCGGGACTCGTCCGAAAGCGCCACCAGGCGGGCTTGATGCACCCGCCGGCCGCCATGTCCTAACAGCAGGACGAGAACGATCACGAGCACGGCAAGGCCAATCACTACCAGGGCTGTTTGATCCATCTAGTTCACTACCTCCTTAGAGGAAACGCGGGCCCTCGCCCTTCGACTCGTCTTTCCTCAAATCCAGAAGAGGTGCCCCAGGACGAGTCCGACCACGACCGCGAGCGCGTACATCAAGCGCGGGAAACGGTGGGACAGGTCGTGAATGCTGTCCGTCATCGGATCGCTGCCGGAGATCAGGCAGCGGGTCTCGTTGATCATCAGCACAAAGAGCAGGCCGATAAAGGCGGTGCCGCACAGCGCAAGGATCGCTTCAGCGCTTGGGTGCATGGCTAATTTCTCGACTGTGCGGTTCGGGCGACGGGCCCTCCCCACAGCACGTGCCCGACCAGCATTCCCGTCACGATCGCGAGCGCGAAAGCCCACCCAGGGTATGTGTGGATGGTCTCGTGGACGTAGTCGGTGATGGGCTTCTGGCCCGTGAGGAGCGCCCAGGTTTCGAAAACCAGGAGCAGGAACATTGCCCCGAGAAATGCGGTGACCAATCCGGCGAAGAACACTCCGGAACTTCTCATAGCTCCTCCTTTTGCGCCTTCAAGGTTTGGATGCCATAACTTGGCTCGGCGCCCATCAGCTACCAACGCGCTCGCGTGCCGGCCAGTTACAAGAATATGGACGGGGCTCCGCGCCCTCGACTCGGGCGGAATCGCCTGGGCGGGCACATAATCAGTTTCTGTGCGAACCCTCATCGGGTTCGTAAGCCTCGGAGCTGTTCGCGAAGGAGTGGGAAATATGAAACGTTGGATCTCTTGTGTCGCGGCAATCGTGGCCCTCGCGGTGATGCCTGTGGTCGCGACTGCGTCGGACGGGCAGTCGCAGGAGGGCCAAAACGACGGCCAGGACCAGGGCGAGGGTACGGTCCACTTCGGACCTATCGCGAGTGGCTCACCCGACTCGGGGACGTGCGGCCCGGATTGGGCCAACGATACGTACAACCGAGATTTCTTCGCCGCCAGCACACCAACGAACGGTACCTATTCCGTCACGGAGTTCTTCAACCAGGGCCGATTCGTGACTATGGCTGGGCGTAGCCCGGGGGCGTGCAACACGGCGACGGACACGCACGGCATGATCATCGCCGGAGTTAGGGGTAGTTTCGGCGGCAGCTTTGGGATCGTCGTCAGCGGTGGAACGTTCAATCCCAACGCGCTCTGCGACCAGGCGACGTGTGGCACGACAAAGGCATTCGTCGCGACCGTCTACGGCGCCGGCGCGACATATGACATCCCTACATTCGAGTTCACCTACAACGCCCGCGGAGAGGACCTGCTGCAGCGCATGTGGCATAACGCTTCGCCTGATCGGGGCGGCAACTACGGCGACATAAGAAGCTCGTAGGCCTCGCATCGCCGATGTGGTCCATTCTCTGACTATAGTCAGAGGATGGACCGGGCGATGATCGCGCAGACCAGGAGGTTCAACCGGATTGTCACCCAGCGGGTGGGGGCCCTAAACGACAGGTTCCTTGCCCAGGATCGCTCCCTCGGCGAGGCCCGGTTGTTGTGGGAGATCGGCCCTGAAGGGCGAGATGTGCGTGTTTTGCGCGCGCAGCTCGAGCTCGACTCGGGCTACCTGAGCCGCTTGCTGCGCTCCCTGGAAACCGCCGGGCTCGTCACGGTCGGCCGGAAGAAATCCGACCAGCGGGTCCGGGTCGCGCGACTCACTCGACGGGGAGCGGCGGAACGAACGGCGCTCGACAAGAGCAGCGACGAGCTGGCCGCCTCGTTGCTTGCGCCGCTCAACGCGAAGCAGCAGGCTCGCCTGGTCGCGGCGATGGCCGATGTCGAGCAGCTCTTGACCGCGGCCATGGTCGAGATCGCACCGACCGATCCGGCCCACCCGCACGCGCAGCACTGCTTGAATTCCTACTTCGCCGAGCTCAACCGCCGATTCGATTCGGGATTCGATCCGGCGCGGAGCATTTCCGCGACCGAGGCGGAGCTGCGGCCGCCGGCCGGCCTCTTCTTGGTCGCCACGCTTCACGACGAACCTATCGGCGGCGGGGCGCTCAAGTTCCACGACAACGAGCCCGCCGAAATCAAGCGAATGTGGGTCGCCGACTCGACGCGTGGGCTCGGCGTCGGCCGGCGAATCCTTGGCGAGCTCGAGAAGCACGCGGCCAGACACGGTGCACGTGCGATTCGCCTGGAAACGAACAAGACTCTCGTCGAAGCGATCAGCCTGTATCGATCGGCCGGCTACAAGGAGGTCCCCGCGTTCAACGACGAGCCGTACGCCCACCACTGGTTCGCAAAGGAGATCTCTTCGACCTCGCGCTAGCTCGGAGAGGGGTAGGCTTCTCGGCAGAGAGACGCAATGAGCGCTGGATGGTATTCCATCGGCCGAGCGTTCGCCTTCGTCTATGCCGCCGGGTGGTTCGCCGGCACATGGATCTTCACGCTCGTGAGCTTCGCGATCATCTCACCACAGTCCCCGGATCCTGTCGATCGTGTTGCCCACTATGCGTATGAGCGGGCGGTTTACCCCCAGCTCTACGTAGCTGTCGTCTGCATCGTCATCGCGATGCTCTGCCTCATCGGGCTTGGACTCGTCCTGAGAAATTCGTTAGGTCCCGACGGTGCTGGCCAGCAACTGATCGCGGCCGCGTTCGGCGCTGCGGGACTGTTCGGAGCTCTCTGGCTGTTCCTGACGCTCGGCCTCCTGCAGGCGGTGGTCGATGTCAGTCAAGGCGCTTCGAGCGAAACGCTGCGTACATTGACCGACGCAAGCGCCTTGATCGAATCTCCAGCGAACTGGCTCCAACGGGCATTCATCTTCCTTGTCGGCCTCGGTACCTTTTGGTCGAGCCGCCTTGCCCTCGAGCAAGGACCGTTCCCGCGTGGTTGGGCGTTTCTTGGGTTCGTTCTTTCGGGCCTGTACTTGGTTGGCCTGTTGAGTCTTCTCGCGCGCGACGCCGCGATACCCGTGCCGGGAGCTATTGGCGGGCTGGTCATTCTCCTGAGCGGCGGGATCGTTGCTCCGATCTGGGGCGTGTGGCTGGCGCTGCGACTCCGCGAACTGTCTGACGGGTAAATCTGCGCAAACAGGCCCATAAGCGAATAATCTCTTATTCGCTTATACTCCTCCCCCATGGCCATCTATGCCACCCCTCCCAAGTCACCGGCGCTCCTCCAGCGCCTGGACGAGCTCGATACGCTGCGCCGCTTCCTGGCGCAGCAGCTGGGCGAGTCCGCGCAGCCGTGGACTGGCGCGCTGCGCCGCCTGGCCGCGGCTGAGGCGACCGTTGGATCGACGTCGATCGAGGGCTACGGCGCGAGTCTCGAGGACACCGTCGAAATCCTCGCCGGCCGGCATCCAGCCACCACGTCCGAAGAGACGCAGCGGATCATCGCCGCGTATGCCCAGGCGATGGATCGGGTCGCCGTGCTCGCCGATGACAAGCGCTTCCAGTGGTCCTCTCAGACGATCCTCGACCTGCACTTCCTCATCTGTCACCCGCAGCCGCAAGCCGGGCCAGGGCGATTGCGCGACGGAACCGTCGTCGTGACGCGCGGCCTGGGCCGAGATCCTTACCGGGCGCCGGCTGCAAGCGAAGTTCCCGCACTCGTGAACGAGGTCGCCAGCTGGTTGGATTCCGGCGACCTGACCCGTCACCCGGTCGTACGCGCGGCGATGGCGCATCTCAACCTGGTTTCGATCCACCCGTTTCGCGACGGAAACGGACGTGTGGCTCGCGTCGTGCAATCCCTGGCGCTGGCCAAGGAAGGTCTCCTCCGTCCCGAAGTGGTGTCCATCGAGCCGTTCCTGGGCCGCCACACCCGCGAGTACTACGCAGTCCTGGAGGAGGTTCAGGGATTGGCCTTCGATCCCGGTCGCGATGCATCGGCGTGGGTTGAGTTCTGCATCGAGGCGCACGTGTTCGAGGCGAAGGAGCGGCGACGCTGGTTGGAGATCGCGTATGCCCGGCACGGTTTCTGCGGGCAGCTCGCGCGCGAGCAGCACTATCCCGATCGATTCGTCATCGCGCTGGACCAGGCGCTGCTCGGGTTGCCGATCACGAATGCCGACTTCAGACGCGAGGCCGGCATCGCCGGCCCGACAGCGACGCAGGACCTGCAGCGACTCCGCAACGACGACTGGCTCGATCAGGAGGGCGGGGGCCGCTCGATCCGCTATGTCGCGAGCAAGAAACTGCGGGAGCGCTGGTCAGCTTCGCGGTAACTGGTCGAGGGCGCCGCTGAGCCGGCCGAGTAGGTCTTCGAGAATCGCCTCCGAGGTCGCAAAGTTCAGCCGGACGTGTCCCTTGCCGGGTTCACCGAAGTCGGACCCCTCGCTCAGAGCCACCTTCGCGTGTTCCAGGAAATGCAGCTGAAGCGTTACGTCCGCCGGCAGGTCCAGGCGCCGGCAGTCCAGCCAGGCGAGGTAAGTCGATTCCGGCAGGTAATGGCCGAGGTTGTTCTGGGCGGCCCACTCGGTGACTCGCCGCCGATTGCGGTCCAGGTACAGCATCACGCTGTTCAGCCAGTCCTCTGATTCGCACCAGGCTGCAATCGTGGCGGCGACGCCGATGCGGTTTGGCCCGCCAAGGAGATGGGCGGGAAACTTCTCGTCGAATCTCTCCTTGAGGCCGGCGCTGCCGAAGTGGGCGATCGAAGTGCGCAAGCCGGGGATGTTGAATCCCTTGGTTGCCGACGTCAGCGTCACGGTCCGCTCTGCGGCCGAGTCGATGGTCTCCATCGGAATGTGCGTCGCCCCCGGGAAGACGAGATCAGCGTGGATCTCGTCGCTGACGATCGTCAGGTTGTGCGCACCCGCGACCGCGGCGATCGATTCGAGCTCGGTCCGCGTGAAGACCCGTCCGCTCGGGTTGTGCGGGTTGCAGAGCAGGATCATGGTCGCGTCCGCAGCCACTGTCTCGAGACCTTCGACATCCACCACGAAGCGTTGCCCGTCGCTGATCAGCGGGTTTTCAATCAGGCGGCGGCCCGTCTCGGTGACAAATCGCAGAAAGGGCGGGTAGATCGGAGTCTGCACGATGACTCCATCGCCGGGCTCGGTGAAGCCAACGAGTGTCGCCAGCAATCCCTGGACCACGTACGTTTGGGCATGGGTCAGGAGTGGGTCCGGTCGCCAGTCGTGCCGGCGCGCCATCCACTCCGAAAAGGCCTCGAAGAGCGGGACCGTGTCAGTCATCTGGCCGTAGCCGTAGTCGTACTTCTCGGTGAGTCGCTCGATCGCGGCCTGGATGCTGGGCGCGACCTTGAAGTCCATGTCGGCCACGAAGGCCGGTATGACGTCGGACGGATACATCTTCCATTTGCCACCGCTGCGTGCGCGGAGCTGGTCGACGCTGAGGAGAAAGGGCTCCATGGCTCTGGACGTTACCAAGTCCCTGCGGTGAGGATGTGAGAATGGCAGGTGATGAGAATCGAGTTCCTGATCACCTCGCTGATCGTCGTCATCACTCCAGGGATTGGAGTTCTCTTCACGCTCTCGGCGGCGATCACTCGAGGATCAAGGGCGGCCGTGGTCGCCTCCATCGGCTGCACGCTCGGCATCGTTCCGCACGCCCTGGCCGCAATCGTCGGCCTCGCGGCTGTTCTGCAGACAAGCGCGGTGGCCTTCCAGACACTCAAATACCTTGGAGTCGGATATCTCCTCTACCTCGCCTACAAGACCCTTCGGGAACATGGAGGACTGGCCGTCGACCAGGCTCCCGAGCGTTCGTTCTGGGAGGTCATCCGGTCGGCGATCTTCGTCAACTTGCTCAATCCAAAGCTGTCGCTCTTCTTCTTCGCCTTCCTGCCTCAGTTCATCGACCCGCGCGATCCGCGCCCGATTGCAGCGATGACTCTGCTCTCCGCCGTCTTCATGCTGTTGACGTTCGTCGTCTTCGTCGCCTACGGCCTGCTGGCGGCACGTGTTCGCGACAAGATCCTGTCGCGGCCGAACGTGCTCGCTTGGTTCCGCCGGTCCTTCGCGCTTGCGTTCGTCGGGCTCGCCGGCAAGCTGGCCCTGGCCGAGCGTTCCTGATCGTCATGAACGCGATGCTCGAGATGTTTCGTCACAAGACCTGGGCGACGCTGCGCCTGATCGAGCACTGCAAGGGACTGGCGGATGAGCACCTCGACGCCACGATTCCTGGCACTTACGGCACGATTCGCGAAACCCTGCGGCACATCGTCGAGTCCGAGGAGGGCTACTACTCGATCCTGACCCGCGAGCGGTTTCTTTCCAAGGCCGCAGCGGCAGCCTTTGTTAGGCCGGCCGACCGCCTACCCGAAGGGCCAGTCACCCTGGATGAGCTGGCGAAGCGCATCAAGCGCCTGGGCTCGCGTTGGGAGGTCATGGCGCAGGAGACCGACCTCCCGAGTCGTGACGTGACGACCACGGACGGCTGGCACTTGCCTGCTGCCGTAGTCATCGTGCAAACGATTCACCACGCCAGCGATCACCGCAGCCACATCATGTCGATCCTTGGCGCCCGTGGCCTCGAGCTTCCGGGGCCTAACGATCTGGACGCGTGGGGCTACGCTGAGGCAACGCACCTCATGCAGAAGCTGCCCCCGAAGTAGGGCGTCGAGCCGCCGATGGAATCAAGTGCTGGGCCGCAGCTCGACCACCAGGACCCTTGCGCCTCCCGATCCGACCCGCACGCTGGCTTCCTCGCCGCCGGCGATCGTGACCCCCGCCTGAGCGGATAGATCGGAGGTCCGGCCGCCATTGGTGACCGAGGCCTGGCCAACGAGGACGACGATCGCCCCCGGTCCGGTGAATCGAGCCGATTCGCCCGAGCTAAGAGTGCGGTCGGTGAGCCTCTCCACATAGGCGCCAGGTTTCAGACCCGTCAAGTTCTGCGACTCATACGTGCGGTGACCGGCCGGCACCGGCATCACAGCACCATGCGCAGAGGCGGGACGCACCCCGATGAAGTACCAGTGGTTCATCAATGGATCGACAGTCGCGACGGCGCCGGCGACCAGCAGCGCCGCAGTCAGCACGAACGCGGACGGGCGCCCGCGGCGAACCACAAGCAACGCGCTCAGGCCGACGAGGATGAGGGCCAGCGCGATAGCAACGGGGACCGCCGCCGAATTCCCATGGTCGTGCGGCTGGAGTTGGGCGAGAAAGAAAGCGTCGCCCGGACCCAGGTTTACGGCACTCCGTCCTGGGATCACCATCGTGGCCGTCCCATAGAGGTCGAGAACGAACCCGGCGACATGCGTGTGTGGTCCGAGCACAGCTCCCGGCGGCTGGGGAAGCTCAAGCACGCTGATGAAGACGGGTCCTGCGGGAAGCGCCGCCAAGCTGCCTTCGACCACACGTCCAGGACCAGCTCGGGCCGCCAGCGCCGGCACCGAGAATGCAATCGCGCCGGCGAGCGCCACAGCGCCTACTGCTAGCAGGAAGGCTCTGGGTCGCACCTCAAGAGTTCGTCCGGCAGCAAGCACGGCGCCGAAGAGCAGCCAACCGATCAGCGCTTCAGCAGCGGCACCCAGACCAAGATTCAGCATGAAGAAGTTCGCTCGCATCGGATCGTTCGCGGCGTCTCCTGCCGGCGGGGCGCCCTGGAGCAGCCCAATCAACGGCATCAAGACGGCTCCGCTAAGCACCCAGGCGCCAACCGCGTAAGCGAAAGGCGCTGCAGCCCAATGCGTCCGACCTTCGACGAACAAGAAATATCCTGCGACGAGCGCGAACTCACCGAGCAGTAGGAGTGCCCAGCCCGCCGATCCCGCTTCGCGGTGGGCGCCCAACATTCGATCCAGCATTGCCGCAGGCGCGGTAGCCGGGAAACCGAAGGCTGGAGCCAGCTGAAGCCACCCCAGCGCGACGGCGACCGCCGTAAGGCCCACGAGGACGCGCCGCATCGCCAGCGATACCATAGGCGCGCCTGATGGCGGCGTCAAAGCCAATCGGCCCCTCGCCGATGGGTGCGCAGTGGTCCGCGATCCTTCGCGGCGACCGCGTCGCCGCCAATGCTCCACGCCTGCTGCGCAGGCTGTTTGCACTCGTTCCCGGCCGGCCGCGCTGCAAGTTCTGCAATGCGCCTTATGGCGGCCCTCTCACGCTTCCATTTCGGATCATGGGGTACCGGCCCTCTGACAAGACACCGCACGTGTGTTTGCGCTGCCTGGAGTGGGCCCCAGAAGGCGGAGCCATCGTGCCTATCAGCATCCTGTTCGCCGACGTCCGCAACTACACCAACCTCACTCAGTCGTCGCAGGGCGAGGTGCCAGCCCTGCTCAACAGGTTCTACGGCGTCGCCTCCAGGGTGTTGCTCCGCCATGAGGGAGTCCTCGGCCAGATCGCAGGCGACCAGGTGATGGGCCTGTTCGTGCCGGGGCTGAGCGGCCGCGACTACCCGCGCAAGGCAGTCGCCGCCGCTGCCGCGCTGCTCGAAGCGGTGGGTTACCGAACGCCCGCCGGTCCGTGGATCCAGATCGGAATCGGAATCTCCACCGGCGAGGAGTTCTGCGGAAACGTGGGCGGGGGCGGTTTCAAGGATTTCACTGCTGTCGGCGAAGTCACCAATACGGCGGCCGGGCTCACAAGTCGGGCCGTCGCCGGCGAAGTACTCGTCGACGAGGCGACGCATGCTGCAGCCCCGGAGTTCTCGTTCGCCGGCGGCGACACCGTCATGCTCAAGGGCACCGGACAACCCGTGGATACGCACCGGCTGGCAGTCGAAGTTCCGGCCGATGCCGGCGAGGAGCCGCTCGCGGTGCTCCTTCGAACACCGGTCTTCTCCGGCCTTCCCGCCAAGCTCTCTGCGTCTCTGCGGTCGCGGGTGCACCGCCGTGCCTTCGCAGCAGGCGCCTACTTGGCCCGCGAAGGCGAGCCGGCGACCTCGATGTTCGTCATCGAACGAGGTCTCGTCCGCGAGACTCACACCTCACGTCACGGCCGGGAGCTCGTGCTTCGGCTCCTTGGCGCTGGAGACACTTTCGGCGAGCTCGGGGTGCTCGACGCGGCGGGAATTCGCACAGCGAGCGCGATCGCGGTCGAACCAACGAGCTGCGTCATGCTCTCCAAGGACGACCTCCATGCCGCACTGCTGTCGACACCACAGCTGGGCCTCCGGATGCTCGCCTCGCTGGTCGCTTCCGTCCGGCGAAAGGACGAGGAGTTGGCCGACTTCGCCTTCCTGGACGTTACGGGCCGGATCGCACGCAAGCTTCTGGACCTTGCAGACCGGCACGGCGAGGCTGTCACGGGCGGGGTGCGGATCGGCATCCGCCTGCCGCAAGCCGAACTCGCCGCGATGGTTGGCGCCAGCCGTGAGAATGTCAACCGCTCGCTCGGCCAGCTGGTCACCCTCGGCGCCCTGGCGATGGATGGAGGACACATCACGATCCTCGACGCGGACCGTCTGAAGTCGATGTGTTGATTATCACCAGCCGTTTGTGACGCACTTCACAACCTGGTTCTCACCTCCGCTGGAAGCTGCTGCCAGCCTCCTCGTCCACGCGAGGTCTGGCTTAACCCATAAGGAGGAATCAACACCATGTTTGGACGCATCGGACTGGTCGCAGTCACCTCTGTCGCTACTCTCGCTTTCGGTTTGGCCTGCGGCGGCTCAGCCACCCCGGCCGCCGTCAAAGCACCACCTGGAGTCACCACCAACACCCTCGCGTCCGGTCGGCTCGAATCAATCCCGCCAGGCACGCTCTTCGTCAACTACCTCAAGCTTCCTCAGGCGGCGGCCGGTTCGATCAACCACAAGCATCTCGCGGGTTTCGTCTACTCCGTCGCGGGCACAGTCGAGTTGGATATCGAAGGCGCCGCCGCGTTGATAGTCCCGCCGGGTCAGGCGGCGTTCGTAGGCGCCAACATCATGCACAACCATCTCAATTCGGGCGCGGCCGCAAACGACTGGTGGTTTGTCGCGTTGCGCCCAACAGCGTCGCGTCCGCTGGCGACCATCGTGTCAGGGCAGAAGGAGCTCTACACAACAGCCGATCTCACGCAGATCAGCGCAGGTGTGTACACCGAGACGCTGTCCAACAACCTTCTGCCGGCCAACGGTGTCGATCGCCAAAGCGGACAGTCCCTCCGGGTGCTCTACGTCCTTGATGGCAACGTCACCGTGAGTGGCGACGCTGCGATGGCGGGCACAGTTTCCGCGGGCCAAGGGGCCTACTCGCTACCGGGCGCAAACCTCGTCATGACCGCCGGCCCAAGCGGCGGCCACTATCTGATCTTCACGTTGACTCCGGCAAGCTAAGACGCCTCCAACATGGTCTGCCGACGGTGCCGGTTTCCGGCGCCGCCGGCATGACCAACTCGGCCTCCGCTGATCGCAATCGGCCTATTTGACCCCGACTGCCTGGTTGTACGCATCGATTGCAGGCTGGATAGCGGTCACCGCGCCGGCCAGCGCCGTCTTCGAGTCGACGTTCTTTCCCGTCAGGATCTTCTCCATCGCGTTCTCGTTCTCCTGCCGCGCCTGAGCCATGACGCCCAGGATGCAGCCGGCGGTCGCCTTGTCGGTCTTCTCCTGGTGAAGCTGCTGGAGCGCGGTATCGAACTGCGGCCGGCTTGCCCTGTAGGCGGCGCCGACCGGGTCGGTCTGCGACTTGATCGTGTCCGGGAAGTAGCCCGTCTTGGTGTGCCAGTAAGCCATGTTCTCTGACGTCTCGAGGAACTTCACGAACTCCCATGCAGCTCGCTGCTCGTAGGCGGGGTGGTCGCTCATGATCCAGAGCGACGCTCCGCCGACCGCGGGACCGCCCGCTGTCGAGGTCTCGCTGCGTGGATAGAATCCGGTGCCGACCTGGAACTTGGAGCCGCTGATCGCTCCGCCCAGAAACCCTGTGGATTCAAGGGTGATGGCGATACGGCCCGCCTTGAAGGCGGTCTGCGCGTTGGCGGTCGGCCGGCCGGTGTTGAGGGCCAGGCCGTCGGCCACCATCTGCTTCCACCAATCCATCACCTTGACCAGCTGAGGCGAATCAGACAGGAGCTTGGTGGCGTTCTTGTCCCGGCCGTTGCCGTTGTTGCACATCTCGACGTCGGCGCGGGCGGCGAACTGCTCGAGAAACCATCCGTAGATGGCGGCGCCGAAACCGTATTGAGTGGTCTGGCCGTTCGCATCCTTCTTGGTCAGCTTCTGCGCCATGGTGCGGATCTCGTCGAGCGTCTGCGGCGGCTTGCTGGAATCGAGGCCGGCCGCCGTGAAAGCGTCCTTGTTGTAGTAAAGGATCGGCATCGAGTTGTTCCAGGGCATCGAGTAGAGCTGCTTGTTGATCGTGAAGTAGTTCGCCACGATCGGCTCCAGGTCGGTGGTGTATTTGTCTTCGCTGACGAACTTCTGGACGGGAGTGACCTTCTTGGAGTCGATCATGAATCGCGTCCCCAGGTCGTAGATCTGCACGAGCTGCGGGGTGTTACCGGCGGTGATCGAGGTCTTGATCTTCGCGAACGTGTCGTCGTAGCTGCCGGCGAATACCGGCGTCACTTTGATCTTGCCTGTGTGCGAATCGTTGAACTTCTGCACCAGCGCGTTGGTGGCGTCCTGGTTGGCGCCGGCCGCAAAGCCGTGCCAGAAGGTCACCTCGACCAACTTGCCGGCGGGCGGCGTTTCGGTTTCTCCGGGCGTTTGGCTGTTGCTGTCCCCGCCGCAAGCCGCGGCAACGAACATCGCGAGCAGTACCACACCGAGTCGCTTCATGAATTACCCCCTAAGAGCACCCGCGGTGAGACCGCGGACGATGTGACGCTGGCCGAAATAGATCAGCAGAAGCGTCGGAACAAGAGCCAGCACCGTGCCGGCAAGGATGAAGTTGGGCGCGGTGCCCGCCTCTACGTCCTGCAGTCTCGAGATGCCGATCTGCAGAGTCTGCATTTCGTCGCGGTTGATGACAAGGAGCGGCCACAGGAACTGGTTCCAGGCCGACAGAAAGGACCAGATCGCAAGGGCGGCCAGGGCCGGGCGCGAGAGCGGAAGAAGGATCGACCAGAGGAAGCGCAGATGGCCGCTGCCGTCCAGCACCGCAGCTTCGTAGAGGTCTTTAGGAAAGCTCAGGAAGAACTGCCTGAGCAAGAACGTTCCAAAGCCTGCCGCCAGGAACGGCAGGATCAAAGCGGGGTATGAATTGATCAGGTGGTACTGCGCCATCGTCAGGTAGTTCGGGATGATGACCGCCTCCCAGGGCACCATCATCGTGGCCAGGAAAATGGCGAAGATGAGATTTCGCAGCGGCATGCGCAGGAAAGCGAAGGCGTAGGCCGAAAGGATCGAGGTCACGAGCTGGCCCACCATGACGGAAGCCGCGACGATCATGCTGTTCAAGTACTGACGGGGGATAGGCAGCGCGCTCAGGACGTCGGTGAAGTTGTTCAGGCGCGGCTGCGAGGGCAGGAAGGCCGGAGGGTAGGTGGAGATCTCGCGCGCGGTCATAAGGCTGCCCGAGATCGCGTAGAGCAGCGGGAAGAGCAGCACGAACGACAGCGCCGCCAGCAGCGCATAGGTCGCCGCCACCGCCACCGGGTGCTGTCTCATAGGGGTCCCCGAAAAATCGCCAGATTCTTTGGGGTGATCACCTGTAGAAGACCCTTCGCTCGAGCACGCCGAACTGGATGGCTGTGACCGCGATGACGATGACGAAGAGCACCAGAGCCATCGCGCTGGCCAGGCCGTAGTTGGTCGAGCCGAACGCGAAGGCGTTCAAGTAGACGCTGTAGACGAGCGTCGTGGTGGCGCCCGCCGGCCCACCGCGGGTAAGGATGTGGATCTGGCCGAATGACTGCAGCGCCGCGATGGTGCTCACGACCAGCAGGAAGAAGAGCGTGGGCGTGAGCATCGGGAGGGTGACGCGGGTCGCGAGGCGGAAGCCGCGAGCGCCGTCCAGCTTCGCCGCCTCATAGATCTCTTCGGGGATGCCCTGCAGCCCCGAGGACAGGACCAGAACGTTGTAACCGAGCTGCAGCCAGACCGTGGCCGCGGCAACGCTGGCCAGCGCTGTGGCCGGATTGGTCAGCCACCCCACGGGCTGCACGTGGAAGACGTTCAGGATGCCGTTGAAGACGCCCACACCCGGGTTGAAGAAGATCTGGAAGATCACCGACGCGGTCGCGACCGAGAACGCGAAGGGCGTGGCCAGCAGCGTCCGGAAGATTCCGATCCCGGCTATCCGCGCCTGTAGGGCGAGCGCGATCACTGTGCCGAGGACGAGACCAGGCACGACCGTCATCACGGTGAAGGCCGCGGTGCGAACTATCGTTTCGCGCAGATTGGGCAAGGTGAAGAGCTGCTGGTACTGGGCCAGGCCGACAAAACCCGCGGGGCCGCCGAAGAGGTCGTTGGCGTGGAAGCTCAGGTAGACCGAGCGGACCAGCGGATAGAAGATCCAGATCGAGAAGAGCAGCAGCGAGGGCGCCACGAAGGCAATGGCAGTCATGACCTCGCGCGTGCTGTAGCGCGGCCTGCTGGCAGATGCGGCGCCAGCCTTAACCCACGGAATCCACCCTCTTACTGTGGTTTGCAAGCTCGCCGAAGGATAAGTGTGGGCTGGTTAAGGGCGGCCATGCAGGCGGTTAACGGCTGGAGGCCTTCACGCGGGGACGGCTGGCACCGGTGCAGGCAGCGGCACGCGGGACGGGTCACGAAACACCAGCTCGCTGCGGACGTCGACCACCCGCCCGGGCCCGTGCACGGTCCAGCTTTCGCCGTCCCAAAGCAACACGGTGTCTTCATCGATCCCCAGCAGATGCTCGACCGGCGGCAGCGCAGCCAGCATCTCCTCGATCGCACGAGGCCGGCCCGGGGGAGTTCGGTCGAAGTGCGGGAGCAGTGCCCACCCCGCCAAGAGACCAAGGCCAGGCTGCCAGCCCCACGGCTGGACCGCGACCCTCACCGTCCAACCACCTAGGGCCATGGCCCCCGCGCTGCAGCCGGCGACTGCCGCGCCCGCGGCCAGGCGGCCGGAGATGATGTCCCAGGCTGGGGACCCGAGGAGGGAATCGACCAGATGGTCGGGCAGACCGCCAGAGAGGTAGAAAAGGTCGGTGGCGGCCAGCGCGTTCAGGATCAGCGGATCGAACGCGTCCTCGCGACGGTGCAGCGGCACATGGACCGCGCGCGCGCCGAGTCCCTCGAAGTGGGCGACGCCCATGCGGCCCCACGCGGCCGGGTCTTCGAGCCCCGCCGCGGTCGGCAGGATCGCCACCCGGTGACCGGGCGCCAGCCGCAGAAGCTCGCGGTCGACATCGGCCATCGACGGTAGGAACTCGCCGGAACCGGCCAGGGCCAGGATCACACCTCCAGCAGCGTAGCCGCGGGAATGGATCCACTGGCGCGTGGGTAAAGTTTTTTGCAAATGCAACTACAACCGCGTCAGGAGTTTCCGCGGATCGCCGTGCTCGGTGCGGGACACGTTGGCCCGGTGATCGCGCGGATGGCGATCGCGGCCGGCTTCCACGTGTCGATGGCGGCTTCTGGTGACCCCGAGAAGATCGCACTCACGATTCAGGTGCTGGTGCCGGGAGCCGAGCCGCGATGGGCAGCCGACGCGGTCAAGGACGCCGACATCGTGGTGCTGTCGATCCCGCTCCACAGGTTCGCGTACTTCGACCCTGGACTGGTGGCGGGCAAGCTCGTGGTCGACGCAATGAACCACTGGCCGCCGGTCAATGGGCTTCTAGACATGTTCAAAGATCGCAGGTACACGAGCAGCGAGATCGTTCAGCGCCGGCTTGCCGGGTCGACCGTCGTCAAGACCCTCAACCACATCGGCTACCACGAGATGGAAGACGACCGCAGGCCTGCGGGTTCGCCGGAACGCCGCGCGCTGGGCGTGGCCGGCGACAACCGCGGCGCGGTGGACGTCGTGGCGGATGTCATCGAGCGCATCGGTTATGACACGGTCCGCCTAAACAGCCTCAGCGCCGGCCGCCTCCTCGAACCTGGAGGCCCCGTCTTCGGCGTCCCTCTGCATCGAACCGAGTTCGAGCTGGCCCTGCGCGCCCCAGTCGCATAAAAGAAGAGGACTCACGTGACGACAACTGAATCTGCGCAGTTCCCGCTTGTTTTCGGCCTTGACACTTTCGGCGACAAAACCAACGACGCTGAGGGCCGGCCGCTCTCCCATGCCCAGACGATCCGGGACCTGGTCGAACAAGGTGTCCTTGCCGATCAGCTGGGCATCGACTTTTTAGGGATCGGTGAACACCACACCGATGATTGGCCGCTCTCGGCGGCGGACGTTGTGCTCGGTGCGATCGCGGCACGCACGAAAAACATTCATCTCGGATCGGCCGTCATCGTCTTGAGCTCCGACGATCCCGTCAGGGTTTTTCAACGCTACTCCACGCTCAACGCCATCTCCGGCGGCCGCGCGGAAGTCATTCTTGGACGAGGTTCGAGCATCGATTCATTTCCGCTCTTCGGTTACGACCTGGCCGACTACGAGACCCTGTTCGAGGAGAAAGTCCAGCTCTTCGCGGAGCTCATGAAGGGCGGGCCGGTCACGTGGCAAGGCTCGACCCGCGCCGCGCTCAGCAACCAGGATGTCGTGCCGCACCTCGAGTCGGGACCATTCCCGGTCTGGATCGGTGTCGGCGGGAGTCCGCAGTCCGTAATACGCGCCGCGCACTACGGCTTCAACTTGATGCTTGCGATCATCGGCGGATCTCCTAAGCGGTTCGCACCTTTCTCGCAACTGTTCGACCAGGCGTTGAAGAAGTTCGGGCAGGCCCCGCGACCAGTCGGAGTGCACGGGCCCGGCCACGTCGCCGCCACTGACCAGCAAGCGCTCGAGGAGTTCTGGCCGTATTACCTGGACGTGTTCCGCCGTATCGGAAAGAGCCGCGGTTTCGCGACCCCGACCAAAGAGCAGTTCTTGCACGAGGCGGGGCCACACGGAGCGCTCTACATCGGGTCGCCGGAGACGGTGGCGCGGAAGATCGCGACAAATCTGCCAGCGCTGGGTGCCACGCGCTTCGATTTGAAGTACGGAATGGGAGGCCTGTCGCACGAAACGCTGATGACGAACATCGAGCTCTACGGGACTCAGGTCATCCCACGCGTCCGCGAGCTGCTGGCGACGCGAGACTAGGGGTCATCCCCGAGTTGGTCCAGCCTGTTTTACTCAGCCTTCGGAGCTTGCCGGCACGACCCAACAGCTGGCCGCCCAGGCGAGCGGCGTAACGACGATGGCCAACCAAACGAGAATCCACCGGACCCACGTGCGGACCGGTCTGACACCGCCTCGCTTCTGCAGCCAGTCGAGGCCAAACATCAGCGCCAGTGGCACGTAGGTCCCGCCTAGTGCCAGCAGCCCGGCACCATAGCTCTTCTTGGCCTGGCACTGACCCAAAGCGACGAACACCCCGAACATGCCGTAGAAGTAGGCGAACGTGGTTATCCAGTCGGACGAGTCGGCGGTCTCCGACAGCACGCTTGCCGGCCGGGACCCGAGTGAAGCGAGGATCGAATCCTTCGCTACCTCGTGTCCAAGCCAGATCAGGGCATTTCTCTGGCAGCTGGCGACTTCCGCGTGCACCTGAGCAGCCCCGGGATTGGCAACGAAGTTGCACAGGCTGACATATTCGTCGGCGAGCTGATTGGCGAGCTTTTCATCTGCCCCGATCGATTCCAGGCACAGCGCGGTGCGCAGGTCGGATTTCGGCGCCGGTAAGGCGCTTTTGGAGACGACCTCGCTTGCGGCATGCTGCTCGAGGACGCCTCTGTACGACGCAAGCATCTGGGCACGCGCCGCGGGCTGGCGTAGTGCGGCCACTCGCGGGCGGTCTGACGGCCAGCCAACAGGCATGACCGGCATGAATGGTGATGTTCCGGCGACGAAGTCCTCGTCGGGCAGCGTGGGCGCGGCGGCAACGGTTTCCATAGCCGTACCGAGCTTGTCGGCCATGACCGTCTCGAAGTTGACCGCGCCGCCTCGCAGGTACCGCCTGAACCCCAGTTTCTTGGCGATCACTTCGTCGGCCTCAGTTGCGCGACTGGTCGGGTACCGCCGCGTGCGGCGGGTCATCTGTTGGTAGCCGAGGCCTGATGTGCCATAGACCTGCTCCAGGTCCTTTAGTGTCAGTAGGTTGACGAGGTCTCGAAAACGGTCAGAGGTTGTGGATCTTGTCCCTAGCCCAGGGTCGGCAAACGCCAGCATGCGAGCGTTGACGCCTCGAACCTGCACCAGCTGGGTGCCGGCAAGCGTGTCCCACCACATACGGTGGACCGGGCCCGCGCCGACCAGCCTGATTACGTAGGCGAATAGTCCCAGCCACCCGGTCGCGAGGATGAGGCCTGTTCGCAGCAGGGCGGTGCGCACTCCTGGTCGCCGGCCGTCCTTCGCGCGCACCAGGCGAATGCCCGCGATCAGCCGGCCCGGCGTGGTGCCGAGGAACGCGGTGAGAGCGGTATCCAGCGTCAGGTAGAAGGCCATCGAGTAAAGGAGGGAGTTGACCGGCTGGAGGATCGCGATCGAAATCCAGATCAGGAAGAAACCCCAGAAGTCGAGGAACACGGCCAGCACTCGCCTGGAGCCGCTTGCCAGCGGGAGTTCCGCTCTCATCGCCGCACGCCCAAGTTAAACCTTCTTGGTCTTGCGTGACGATTCGACTCTACGGAAATCAGTGAAAGAACGATCCCCAGCCGGTGAAATGAAGATGTATCGAACCGCGAAGCACGAACCAGAGCGCCAGCAAAATCAGTCCGTTAACAATCAATTGCATTAGTTCAGACTTCGCCAACCTCGATGGCAACCGGACAAGTTTGAGGATGCCAGGGGTGATGATCGTCAGCGCGAAGAAAACCAACGTACCCAGGAACACCCATCCGAATACGTCGTACAGAAGCCCGAAACCATACACAACGAGACCGAGAGGAAGCGCGATCACTCGTCCGACGGACGCCCGGTTGTGGACTGCTTCGAACTGTGGGTCCCAGCTCACAGCAGGAGCCTGCAGCGCTGCATCTCGTTGCACGCGCATCGTCGTACGCGCATCGCGGTACCGGCAAAATCGTATCCCAGATCGCGTTCGCTCGTGGGGCGCTCGCACATTGAGTTCCGGCTTGCGCCGGATGCGGATTCGACATACCATCGCCTGAGTGTTGGACCCCCCTTAGGGGATCCTGTTTTGGGGGAGGGCACGACTATGGCTCCGTTCCGCCGCACCGTCCTCGGGGCTCAACTTCTCATCATCGCGAGCGCCTTCGGAATTGTGTTTGCTCAGACCGCCCAGGCGGCTTGGCCGGGGGCGAATGGCAGGATCGTCTTCCTCAAAGAAGACTTCGCGACGATGGCCGCCCAAATCTACTCGATGAAGAGTGACGGGGCAGACGAGGTCAACCTGAGCGCGGCAGGAGGTACAAGTGTTTCTGACCTCCAGCCAAGCGTGTCACCCAACGGCAAGCGGATTGTATTCACCCGCGCCGAATTCACCGCACAAGGCCCGACCGGCCAGCTGTGGACCATGAACATCGACGGCTCCCACCAGATCGATATCAGCAATAACCCTCTTCTCGCGAGCGAATCCGGACCCTCGTGGACGGAGGATGGGTCAAAGGTCATGTTCGTCAAGGCGGCCTTCGGTACCTTCCCCGCCTTTGGCGGACCGATTTGGATTCGCGATGCCGACGGAAAGGGAACCCCGCGCCAGCTGACGTCGGGACCGAGCGACGCGAACCCGGCGATGTCGCCGGACGGCGATCTGATCGCATTCAGCCGGCCGGTGAAGGGACCCCGGCACCTGTTTCTGATGAAAGCCGACGGAACCGGCGCGCTTACGGACCTCGGCCAAGGCGCGAAGCCGGACTGGTCACCAGACAGCAAACGCCTCGTCTACGGGCAGGGAGGCTCAGGGCCGATCATGGTGATGAAGATTTCAGACCCGTCGCACCCGCAAAAGTTGGGGGGGCCCGGAGACGAAGCGCCGGTCTGGTCACCGGACGGCACCCGGATCGCGTTTATCCACTTCAACCCCGCCACCCACGCCTACCAGATCTGGTTGATGAGCGCCAATGGCCGCAACCCGCACGCAATCACGAGCGACCCGACCAGTTCGAACCAGAAGCCGTCGTGGCAGAGCGTTAGGTCTGGGGAAGGAGGGCAGGCAGGGCGATGATCGAGCAGTCAGGCAGAGAGATTTTGGCCTAGGTCTCCACAAAATTGAATGGCGGCCCAAGTCTTGCCATCGGCACTCGGCAGATTGTGCAGCTTGACCATCTTGGCCACCTCGAGCGTAGTCGGCGTGCTAGGCAGGTCGGCCCCACTGCCGAGCGGGGCAAACACTTCGCTTCGGTTCAGCTCCTCGACCAAGGCCGCGAGATCGCTGCGGTACCCACTCTGGGCCCGAATAAGCGCATCGACTAAGGCCATTGCTGCTCAATCATGGCGATGCAAGATTGTCCAACGTCAGCGGAAACACAACCATTTGGGCCCGAAAGGCCCTATCCGGAGCCCCTGGTTCAACCGACGCCACCATTTGGGCCCGAATGTTCGAATCCACCGCGAGGTGGTGGGCCGTAGTTTCGCAGAGTAGGCCTGGTAGTCCCGGTCGCTACGTGGCTTGTTGGACGCACCTCGTAAAGAGGGCTGACCACTTCGCGACATTCCGTCAGACTCCGGGCAGGTGATCGACACTGCCGAACGCACGCTGCGAGACGTCTTCCGCCTGGATGCATTCCGGCCGGGCCAAGCAGCCGTGGTAGAGGCGATGCTCAGCGGCCGCGACGTGCTGTCGGTCGCGCCGACCGGCTCCGGCAAGAGCATCAGCTACTGGGTGCCGGCCGTCGTCGAGGGCGGGCTGACGATGGTGGTTTCGCCGCTCATCGCGCTCATGAAGGACCAGGTCGACCGCCTCACGGATTGCGGCGTCGCGGCCACATTCATCAACTCGTCGGTGGAGCCATCTGAGCAGCGCGAGCGCCTCCGGCGGGCTATCGCGGGCGACTACCGGCTGCTTTTTCTGGCGCCCGAGAGGCTGGGCCGCCCAGGCTTCATGGACCGGCTCGCCGACCTGCGCATCCGGCGGATCGTGGTCGATGAGGCGCATTGCATCTCCACGTGGGGCCATGACTTCCGCCCTGATTACCGACTTCTGTCCGCGGCGATCGCAGCCTGCGGCCGGCCGCCGGTGGCCGGCTTCACTGCGACCGCGACTCCACAGGTTCGAACCGATATCGCGAGCAGCCTGGGGCTGCGCCATCCCTTCATCTCGGTCAGCGGATTCAATCGGCCGGCGTTGACGCTCAGGGTCATCCGTTGCCGCGGCGAGCGAGCGAAGCGCGATCGGCTCCGCAGTTTGCTCGGAACGACCGGGCAGCAGGCTCTCGTCTATGTCGGCACCGTCTCCGCGGCTGAGGAGCTCGCCGCCGAGCTCGGCGTCGCTTGCTACCACGGGCGGCAGGCGGCGGATTTGAGGCGGAGTATCCAGGACGACTTCACGGGCGGACAGACACAGGTCGTGGTGGCGACCTCCGCGTTCGGGATGGGCGTCGACATCGCCGGCATCAGGCGAGTCATCCACTATCACCTGCCCGGAAGCCTGGAGGCCTACTACCAGGAGGCTGGACGCGCAGGTCGCGATGGTAGGCCTGCCGAATGCACGCTCCTTTACAGCCCGGCGGATCGTGACCTCCAGTCATTCTTCATTGAGCAGTCGGGTTTGGAGGAAGGATCGCCGCTCAAAGACCATGCCTACGCGCGGCTCGCGCAGATGATGGCTTACGCCGAGATGCGCGAATGCCGGCACGCCCGGATTGCGGACTACTTCGGCGAGGAGGGCGTCGCGCGACGGTGCACCGCGTGCGACAACTGCCTGGATGCGTCGCCCCCTGAGGAGGCTGTGCCCGCAGAGGCCGTGCAGGCGGGGCTGGCCGCGATCGCCAGATTCAGCGGGCGCATCGGACTTGCCAACGTGGCGGCGGTGCTCGGCGGCCGGCAAACGAAATGGGCGACCGCGCAACCATGGGTCCAGGAGCTGCCCTTCCACGGAGCATTGAATCGATGGAAGGAAGATCGGATCAGGCAGCTCCTCGCCGAGCTGATAAGGGCCGGTCTCGCCCGACAGAGCTCGGGCGAATACCCGGTCGTGGAGATCACCTCCGCCGGGCACGACGCGCTAGCGCACGGCACCGCCCCGGCGCTCACGCTGCCCGCCGAGGCCACTTCCGTCCAACTCACCGATGTGGCGGTAGAAACACTTGATCGGTTGCGGCGATGGCGGCTCGAGACCGCTCGTGCCGGCGGCGTGCCCGCGTACGTGGTCTTCCACGACGCCACGCTCGCGGCGATCGCATCGGCGCGACCAGCGAATCTAACGGAGCTGCTGCGCGTGTCTGGAGTGGGAGAGTCGAAGCTGCGGAAGTACGGGAACGATGTGCTCGAAGTGTTACGCGCCGAGCCTGCGTAACCGGGGGTTCACACGACGAGAGTGCAGAAAAGAGCCTATCAACGGCCCGCGATACCCCATTTGCTGCACACAGGTCGGACTCCGGGTGTTGGTGGGCCGCGGTGGACTTGAACCACCTACCTGCGTGGTAGCGGGCCCTGAGCGCTGCGCCTAGACATCGCCGCTACTCGCATGAGCATGTCATGAGTCTCCGGGAACCGCATGCGGGAATCGGCCCGCCGGACGAGCCCTCCGGCATGACTCGGGGACACACGGAATTGAGTTATTCCAGGACTACTCCTCGACCTCGACTACCATCGCGTCGAGACCTCCCGATGCTATGTCGGCGGCATGTTTGACGGCAG
>Ga0209117_1000164_pt1 | contig 40864 bp, 32 predicted proteins | sample BlaSpr_A8_OM2_M2_FD_187978 | JGI IMG/M metagenome (GOLD analysis project Ga0209117, IMG submission 187978) | Forest soil microbial communities from Thunder Bay, Ontario, Canada - Black Spruce, Ontario site 2_A8_OM2_M2 (SPAdes) (version 2) | ecosystem: Environmental > Terrestrial > Soil > Boreal... | reverse complement strand
GGCACTTGCTTGCCGCTGTTTGCTGAGAATGCTTCGCAGATCAATCAGATCTCAGGCGCAAGAGAATTTCAATTACAAGATGTCAAACCCGGTGAGTCAGAATCAAAGGGGCCGGCCGATATTGATTTTAAATTGGTAACAATAAGCAATGGGCTGACGGAGGACGGCTTCTTCACGTCCACTCTAGAGCTATCGACTCCCAAGGGCAACATGGTCTACAAGGCTACCGCCCCATTTGATAATGCCAGGCGGGCAAATGAGGAGTTTCAAAAGCTACTCAAACACGCAGAGAGCATCGTGAGGAGAACTGCTGAGACCAATAAAGATGGCCAAGTCACAGGTGAAAGAATTCTGGCTACCTTTTCTTGCAAGAATTCTAACGATTTCCGTTTTAGGTTATTTTGGACAGGCGGCTCTTGGTTTCATGAGATTTACGGGAATTCAGTTGATGACGTTTTGGCTCTTGAAAGATTTGTTAAGAAGAGCAAGTCCGCTAAGTGAAAGCCCCGTTTCTACTTACTTTTTTCTGGCCTTGGCAGCCTGTCTTCACTTACCAATCGAGATTGGGGGGCTCGAAAAGACATTTTAGCTTAAGAGAGTCCTAGTTCTTCCCGGAACGGAAAAACGTGACAGGTTGCAGATGAAGATTTAAAGTCGCGGAGCGGTGTCGTTCGCATGGTCGCAGGCGAAGCAGATTGCCGGCGAAGTCTACAAGCTGGATGTAGATGGCGTGCTAAAAGAGCGATAGGCCACTGAGCTGCCTAGCTCCGCGCACGAGATCATACGATCTCCTGAACTCATGACTTCTGCCTCGTTTTGATCTGCCCCCAGACTCTGCTCACGAGATCATAGCAAGCCGTAGGCGACCGGAGCGCGGCAGTTCGTCGCGCAAACTCTCGCGGCGGTGGTTTCAGCACTAAAAAAAGAAACCCCGGCGCCAACAAAGGCGACCGGGGTTCTGACTGTTGTGACTTGTGCAGCTTTTAGTGCTGCTGCTGCGGCTTCTTATCTTGCGGCGGCGGCGGCGGTGGCTGCCGCGATGGAGGCGGCTCATACCTTCGCTGCAACTGTTGCTGTTGGTTGTCGTGTTTTTGCTGTAGTTGCTGCGTCTGTTGCTGGTGGCGCTGTTCCACTTGTTGCTGGCGGGCAGCATCCGCTTGTTGTTGCTGAAGGCGCTGGTGGTCCTGGTCCTGTTTTTGCTGAACGCGCTGCCGTTCCTGCTGCTGCTTCTGGATCAGCCGGTCCTGCTGTTGGTTGTAGCGTTGCTCCGTCTTCGGATTACTCATGTTGGGAGCTGGTTGGCGCGTAGGCGGCGGTAAATCCCTCGGATGCACCGGGCTGTTCGACCCGGACGCGTTTGGAGGACGGTCCGCGTTCATGTTGCCTGAGCGCGATGCGTTAGGTGGCCGGTTCGGGTTGTTATCTGCCGGCCGGGAAATGTTGCTGTTGGAATTATTCCCCGCGTTAGGGGGCCGATTCGAGTCTGGCCGCGCAGTATTGTTATTGTTCGGGCGCGAATTCGCACTGTTATTAGCGTTGTTGCTAGCGTTCCCTTGCGAATTATTTCCGCTGGCATTATTTCCGGAAGCGGAATTTCCGCCGCGATTGGGCGGCGGAGTGTAGTGGCCACCAACTTTGGCGGGTACCACGCCGCGGTCATTGAACGCGGCCGGTCTGGGCGTAGCGGCCACCGGGGGTTTGCCTTGATTGGTCGATGCTTTCAATTCGGGGTTGGACCGAGCCGCCTGAATGTGCTGTACCTGCGGCGCCGGGGGCGGAATGTGCTGCTCGTGCGCCACCGCTTGTTCTCTCGAGGTGGGCTGCGCCGTGACGCCTCCGTTTCCGCCGTTATAGCTGACACGCGTTACATTCGTGCTGTTGTTGTTGATCACCGTGGTGTTGTTGTAAACGTTCGTAATATTCGTGGTGTTGATGTTGTTCGCGGCCCGGTTGTAGTAGAAGCGGTCGTTATCCCAGCGGCCGCCGTCATAACCGCGCCCGGAATAACCGTAGCCATAGTTAATCCCGCCGTAAAACCCGATTTCGCGGCCCCAATAGCCGTCATAGAACACGTAGCGGTTCCCGCCCCAGCCCCAGTAGGGAGGGGTCCACAGATAGCCGACTTGCGGAGCCATGACCCAGGTGCCGGGCACCCAGTAGTAGTCGCCGTAATCGTCATCCCAAGCCCAATACCCGGGAGTCCATAGATAGCCTTCGGCGGGACACAGCGGCTGCTCATAAACAGGAAGCTCGGGGGGACCAAACGTAATGGCCACGCCGAAACTTACTTGCGCGTTGGAACGCGGCGAAATTCCAAGAATGACCAGCGCCAAAATCAACCATCGGACCCAGTGAATTGTACGCATTGAGTCTCCTTGTGCTCGATCATCCCGCGCCTGGTGGTATTTCGTTAGCGAAGGAATGAAAGGCGGAATTTGCTTCACCCAAGGGATATAACCCGGACGCCTCGACAGTTACTCACAGACATTTACTCACACAAAGGGGCAGAATCCGATTCGCGCAAATACTAGAAAATAATCGTTCCGAGGTCTGTTCAAAACGACTCAGGCCTAGCTGGGCTCATTCGGGGGAGGCAACCCCGGTATGGTGACCCCGGCATCCCATGTAGGGTCAAAAGCGACTTGGGCTGTTCAAAAGCCTGGGGCCTGTCCGTTGGTACAGTTCCAGGATGGACTGTACTGTCGTTCAGGGTATACTTAGGACTTAAATCAAACTGATTGAGCACCAACTGATTGGACAGTGTTGCGGGAGGTTCCAGGCCCTTCCGATTTGCGCCGGGTACGCCGCGCAGAGAAAATACCTTGTGAGGTGATGTTTGCGCCGTATTTTACTTTACTCCATCGCAGCGAGCATGCTCCTGGGCGCGATACAGTGCGACGCTCAGATTCTGCACCGAAAAAAGAAAATCAATAAATCCACAGACGCGAGCAATAACGCTCAGCCCGATAAATTGCTATACGACCGCGCGCTGGAAGACATTAAGCACGGACGCCAAGAGGTCGGGCGTTTGGGTATGCAAACGCTGATCAACACGTATCCCGACAGCGAATACCTGGCCAAAGCGAAACTCGCGATTGCTGATTCCTACTATAAAGAAAGCGGCACGGCCAACCTCACTCAAGCTATTTCCGCTTACAAGGATTTTGGCGTGTTCTTCCCTTTTCTTCCCGAGGCGGGTTATGCGCAACTGCAGGTAGCCATGGCGCACTATCAGCAAATGGAAAAGCCAGACCGGGACCGTACCCACGCGATCGCGGCCCAAGACGAGTTTCAAATGTTTTTACAAAAGTATCCGAAGGATCCCCTGGCTCCCAAAGCCGAGCAGCATTTGCGTGAAGTGCAGGAAGTGATTGCCGAAGGGGACTATCGCATCGCCAACTATTACTACATTAAGGGCGACAAGCGTGCCGCGGCCGCGCGCTTATTGACCATCACCCAGCGCTACCCCCTCTATAGCAGATCTGACAACGCGCTTTGGATGCTGGGCAATATTTTTGAGACTACCGAACGCAAGGATATCGCCGGAGCCTACTACGGCTCGATTGTGCGCAACTATCCGCTGTCGAAATTAGTTCCGAACGCTAAAGACAAATTAACCGCGTTCAAGGTTCCAATACCACAGCCGGACCCCAAAGCGCTGGCTTGGATGGTCGCGGAGCAGAACACTCCTCATCCTCGAGAAAGCCTGATACGTAAGCCGCTGGGAATGTTTCGTACTGGGCCAGGCAATGAATTGCGCATTGCCGTGCGAAACGGTGCTCCCAATCTTGAGCCGGAAGCGGACACCATTTCCGCCACGGACATTCTTACTGGCGGCAATCATTCAACCATCGGGGGCGGGGGAAGTAGCGGTGGATCAACAACCGGTATCGTAGCCACCATCACGCCAGGAGAAACCCCCGCCACGGCCCCTGGTGCGTCAGCGGACCCCTCCATGACGCCTCCTGGCTCGACTGATGCGCCGCCGCCCGTGCCGGACTCGGCATCGGCTAATTCAACGCCCACGGATGCGGAACCCGCTAAAGCGGCAACCAACCCAGATGGCACTCCAGTGCCTGCCGCGAACAAGAAGGAATCCACCAGCAAAAAGAAAAAAGGCCTGAAGAAACTGATTCCATTTTAGTTTTTCCAGTTTCATTTTTCGGCCCCACAAAATCGTTTTATAGCTGTACTTTCGTACAGGTACAGCGCCGCAAATTCGCTGTTAACAATTTCCTGCAGGCCATATTCATATCCGACACACCTTCGTGCGTTTACGTTGACGCCCTCCTTGCGTGATGCTCAAATATATTTTGTATTTCCGTGTGCGCGGCAATTTTGGGATTGCCCGGAGGACGTTCGGTGGCCAAGATTCTGGTTGCGGACGACAACAGTAACATCCAGAAGATGGTGGGACTGGCCCTGAAAGATCAGGGCATCGACGTTGTCGCCGTTGGCAACGGTGAAGCCGCCGTGCGCAAAATTTCTGAAATTCGTCCAGACCTGGTGCTTGCTGACGTGTTCATGCCGGTTCGCAACGGCTACGAGGTTTGCGAATACGTAAAGAAAGACCCCTCCCTGGCGCATATCCCGGTAATTTTATTGGTGGGCGCTTTCGATCCGCTGGATGAGCAAGAGGCGCAACGTGTGGGCGCCGACGGCGTACTGAAGAAGCCCTTTGTGCCGCCCGATCCGCTCATTTCCACGGTGAAGGCCGCCTTAACGCGCGCCGGCGTGAAAATTTCCGCTGACTCCAAAGACAAAGTGACGGAAACTCCGCCGAAACGCGCTGCGGACCTGTTACCCCCCAGGAGTGGAAGCGCGATGCCTCCACCCCCCATGCCTTCTGCTCCCGCCGCCATGCTGGAAACCGAGAGTGTGGTGGAGGAAGCCCCGGTCAAACCGGCCGATTTTACGATCGCGGCAGGCGACAAGACCCTGGCGTTTGGAAATCTTTTGGACACCCCGGGCCTGACCGAGGAATTGGATGATTCCGCGTACGTAACCGCCAAACCCACGGAATTTGAAACCGAACGCAACTGGGGCACCGAAACCGACGAGCCTGAGGAAGAACTGGAAATCCAGGAAGAAGACGACGAAGTCCCTGCGGATTTGTCGTGGCGGCGGGACGCGGCGGAAGTATCCAGCGAACCCATCTCGTCTACGCGCGAATGGAAAAACACATCTTTGCAGGAAATTAACGCGCAAAATGGCCACGACCTTTCGGTGGTCCCGGCTGGCGAAAAATCACCGGATGAAACCGCTGATATTGTTCCTATGTTAGAGCCGAAGCCGCTGCCGTCTTTCACCGGCGACGCGTGGGCGGCGGCCATTTCAGCCGGAACGCAAGACAAAATCGCTGCGGAAAAATCAGAAGCGGCGCCCGACATTACGCATGAGAGTTCGGCTCCAGTGCCGGCGCCAGCCGCGGATGATTCCACCGCCCAGGCAGAGCAGCATGCCAGCAAATCGGATAGTTGGGTTTCCCGTCTGACGAATCCATGGGTGAATGGAACGGCCTCAAAAGAATTGGCCTGGGACGTGCCGGCTGTTGCGCCGCCTGCTGAGCCGCCTGCTGCTCCTCCTGCCATAAATGTGCAGGCGGACGACGAACCAATTGCGGAAGACAAGCTGCCGGAAACGGTCGAAACGTCACAATTTATTTCCGGAGATACTTTGATCGAGTCGGAACCACCTGCGGGTTCACACTATGCAGCCGAATCGATACTTGAGAGTAGCGACGAAGTTGTGGAACAAGCTGGCTCGCTGACACAGTTGCCGAGCGAGACGGTGCACTTGCTGCAGGAAGAAGTTCATGCCGCGGTGGTAAGTCAGCAAGAAGAAATTGCGGCAACGCATTCGCAGCCGAGCGAAGAAAGTGTTTCGGAAGACGTTTCTTACGAAACTTCGCCGGTTTCCGGCCTTAGCGCGGAACTGAATGCGGCAACTGCCGAGCCGGCCGATGCCGCCGTGCAAGAAAGTGTTCCCGAAGAAAAGCAAGTTCCCTCTGCGCCGGAATCTGAGGTTGCAAAAATGCCAGAGGTGGATATGGAAGCCTTAGTGGCGCGGGTGCTATCGCGAATGAGTCCCGAAGCTTTGCAGGCGGTTACGCGAGAAATTTTGAAGCCTGTGCTGGAAACAATAATCCGCGACGAAATCAACGCAAAAAAGTCCTGAGCTCTCTGCTCTAATTCCCAACCGTTCCCTGCCCCCCCACATATTGCTAGGTTTTTCCGTCGAATTGACGACACCGCGCGGCAACTCGTATAGTCAAAGATTACTTTACAGATAAAGACCGGCGTGTAGCAGCGAACGGTATTCAACAACCATTCCATTTCATCGGGGAGAATTCAGCCGCATGGCTCGCGAAATCGCCAAAGCGTACGATCCACAACAGATTGAGCCGCGCTGGGCGGAGTATTGGGTAAAAGAAGAATTGTTTAAGGCCGATCCTGCGGCACAAACTGGCGGCAAGGTGTTTTCGATCGTGATACCGCCGCCAAACGTGACCGGTTCGTTGCACATCGGGCACATGCTGGAGCATACCGAGATTGATGTGCTGACGCGCTGGCATCGCATGCGCGGATACAACACGCTTTATTTACCGGGAACGGATCACGCGGGCATTTCCACGCAGCGCGTGGTGGTGCGCCAGCTTGCGGACCAGGGCGTGGATTATCACCGGTTGGGCCGCGAAGAGTTCCTGAAACACGCGTGGAGGTGGAAGGAAGAAAATGGCGGCATGATTACCGCGCAAATGCGGCAAATCGGGGAAAGCTGCGACTGGTCGCGCGAAAAATTCACGCTTTCCCGGGAAATGTCGCGGGTGGTGCGCGAGGCTTTTGTACGCTTGTATGAAGAAGGTTTCATTTATCGCGACAAGCGAATGGTGAACTGGTGTCCGGTGTGTTTGACGGTGCTGAGCGATTTGGAAGTGAAGCACGAAGAGCGGCAAGGGCATTTGTGGCACATCAAATATCCCATCGCCGCGACGAAAGAATTTTTGGTGGTTGCTACCACTCGTCCGGAAACCATGCTGGGCGATACCGCGGTGGCCGTACACCCCGCGGATGAACGTTATAAGCATTTGATTGGGAAAAAAGTGGCGCTGCCGCTGACGACTCGGGAAATTCCGGTGATCGCCGATGAAATGGTGGATCGCGAATTCGGCACGGGCGCGGTGAAAATAACGCCGGCGCATGATCCCAACGATTTTGAAGTGGGCCGCCGTCATGGGCTGGCGGAAATCGACGTGATGACCGATGACGGGCGCATGAATGCGGCCGCCGGAGCTTACGCGGGCATGGACCGTTTTGCCGCGCGCAAGAAAATTGTGGAAGATTTGCAGGCGCAGGGTTTGCTGGAAAAGGTGAGCGATCACACGCTTTCGATTTCACTGTGCGAACGCAGCAAGACCATTGTCGAGCCACGTGCTTCAACGCAATGGTTTTGCAAAATGAAGCCGCTGGCGGAACCGGCGATAGCCGCGGTGGAACGCGGTGATATTCAAATCATTCCGGAAAACCGCCGCGAAGAATATTTTAACTGGATGCGTAACATCCGCGATTGGACGCTCTCGCGCCAGCTTTGGTGGGGTCACCAGATCCCCGCATGGCATTGCGCAAATTGCAAAGAGATTACCGTGGCGCGTGAAGCTCCGCAGAAATGCGCAAAGTGCGGCTCGGCGAAGTTGATCCAGGATCAGGACGTGCTGGATACCTGGTTCAGCTCCGGGCTATGGCCTTTTTCAACGCTGGGCTGGCCGGACAAAACCGCGGATTTAAAAACTTACTATCCAACCAGTTTGCTGATCACCGGTTACGACATTTTGTTTTTCTGGGTGGCGCGCATGATTATGCTGGGCATGCACTTCACCGGTGAAGTTCCATTTCGTGTGGTGTATCTGCATTCGCTGGTGCGCACCGCGAGCGGCGAAAAAATGTCCAAATCAAAGGGCACTGGGCTGGACCCCGTGGCGCTGAACCAGCAATATGGCACGGATGCGATGCGCTTTTGCCTGGCGTCAATGGCCGCGCCGGGAACAGATATTGTGCTCTCGGACGATCGTTTGCTTGGAGCGCGTTCCTTTGCCAATAAAATTTGGAACGCAGCGCGATTTCTGTTCATGAATTTGGATAAATTCGAGGAAGGCGGCACGCGGCTGGAGGAATTGGCGTCACCGGAATCGCGTGCGAAGGCGCCGTATGCCACGGCTTCGGGCGTCCCGCTGATCGATGAATGGCTTTTCGCGCGGCTCGCGGTGACCATCGAGAGCGTGAACGCGGCTTTGGAAAATTACCGGTTTCACGAAGCGGCGCAAAACGTGTATCAGTTTTTCTGGGGCGATTTTTGTGACTGGTACATCGAATGGGTGAAGCCGGAATTGTTAAGCGCGGAACGCGGGCGCGCGGTGGTCGCATGGAAAAATCTTTTTGCGGCATTTGACGCGGCGCTGCGACTGCTACATCCATTTATGCCGTTCCTCACGGAAGAATTGTGGCACCAGTTGCCGCAAAGGGCCGGAGCGAAGTCGATTGCGCTGGCTGAATTTCCGGAAGCGCGCGCGGAATGGAAAAAATCCGCCGCGCTGGAACAGTTCGCGTTGATACAGGAACTGGTTGGCTCGGTACGAATAATCCGCGCGGAAATGAAGCTGGATCCGAAAAAACGAGTGGCGGCGGAATTTTCCGTTCCGGATGCGGCAGCGCGCAAATTCATTGAGACGAATCGCGACGGCGTACTGCGTTTGGCTTTGCTTTCGGAACTTAAACTTTCGCCGGAAAGACAGCCGCAAGCGGGCGGAGCAGTGCGTTCCACGGCGCAATTCGACGTGCGTATCGAGTACCAGGAAATTATTGATGCCGGCGCCGAAGTTGCGCGCATTCGCAAAGAGATTGAACGCATCAACAAAGACATCGCTTCGAAAGAGCGGCAACTGGGCGATGAAACATTTCGCAGCCGCGCGCCGGAGAAAATTATTCGGGGAATGGAAATAACCTTGGCAGAACGGCGCGTGGAACTCGAGAAGCTTGCCGAGAGGCTCGGGCAGCTTGAAAAGAGCGCCTGAGATGCAGCGATGAATTGGGATTCCGAGCGCATCAGGGAAATTATTCTTAGGGCGCTGCAAGAAGATATTGGCACGGGCGACGTGACCGTTCTGGCCACAATTCCAGAGCGAGCCGTGGGCAGCGCGCGTATTTTGGCGAGGCAAGAACTGGTCTGCGCGGGATTGCCGTTGGCGGAACGCGTGTTTCGGTCGCTCGATCCGCAAATGCGCGTGCACCTTCTCTGCAACGACGGCGATTCAGTAAAAAGTGGACAGGTGCTGTTGCACCTGGAAGGCAGCGCGCGCGCGATTCTGACCGGCGAACGCGTAGCGCTGAATTTCCTGGGGCGCTTGAGCGGCATCGCCACCATGACGAATCGCTTTGTGCGGCAAATCACGGGAACGAAGGCGAAGATTCGCGATACCCGCAAAACTACGCCCGGACTTCGCGAGCTGGAAAAATATGCGGTGAAAATGGGCGGCGGAACGAATCACCGGATGGGATTGTACGACGCAATTTTATTGAAGGAAAATCACATCGCGCTGGCCGGTGGAGTGAAACAGGCGTTGGATCAAGCGCACGCGTACGCTTCGCTAAAAATCGCGCCCCAGCGGGCAATCACGGCGTATGAGGCTGCGGGCTCCGGGGACCAAAGCGTTACAGGCGATTCCCTTCAGGTGCAAATTGAAGTACGCGATGAACGCGAACTCCGCGAAGCGTTGGACGCAGGCGCGCGTTCCGTGCTGCTCGACAACATGACGCCTGGCCAGGCACGCGCTTGCGTATTAGCGGCGAAGCGTTCGGATTGTATCGTGGAAATTTCTGGCGGCATTACGCTTGAGAATGTGCGCGCGCACGCGGAAACTGGCGCCGACTATCTTTCTTCAGGCGCGCTGACGCATTCGGCGCCCGCCGCGAATCTCAGCCTGCTTGTAGACACCATCCAGGAAACGTAAGCTGGTGCGGCGGGAACGGCGAATCGTTCCGCCGAAGTAAACCAATGCCACGACGCACGAAAAAAACATTGGAAGGCATCTCCGGCTCGACGGATCGCCGCATCACGTCGCTGCTGACGCTGCTGGCGGAAAACGCCACCATTATAATCAGCGGCGCGCGCATTGCACGCGAGATCGGCGTGTCGCGATCGACAGTATGGCGATGGATCGAGCGGCTGCGCGAACTTGGCGTTCGCGTCAAAGGTCAACTCAGCTCGGGGTACTTTCTCGAACAAGTTCCCGACATTCTGACGCCGGATATTTTGCGGCAACGATTGAAGGGTAGTTTATTCGGCAAGCGCATCCATCATTTTTTTAAAGTGGATTCCACAAACCGCGTAGCGCTGGAGCTGGCGCACGCCGGCGAGCCGGAAGGCACCGTGGTAATTGCGGAAGAGCAGACCGCGGGGCGGGGCCGCGCAGGACGCGCCTGGCATTCCGAGCGCGCCGCGGGAATCTACATGACGTTGTTGTTGCGTCCGCCGCTTTCGCCGGTGCAGGCTCCGCTGCTTACCATGCTTGCCGGAATTTCCGCGCACGAGGCAATACAATCGGAGTTGAAACTTTCCGTCGACCTGAAATGGCCGAATGATTTGGTTCTAGGCGGGAAAAAGTTGGGCGGGATACTCACCGAAATGCACGCGGAACCGAGCGCGGTGAAATTTGTAATCGTAGGCATCGGCATCAACGTGAATCAGGAAAAATTTCCAGGCGAGTTGCCGGGCATTGCGACTTCGCTGAGGATTGCGTCCGGGCGGCGGCAATCGCGCATGGAGATTCTGTCGCGGTTGCTGCGGGAATTTGAGACCGACTACAATCGTTTTCTGCAGGAGGGACCGGCGAGCGTGATACAGCGGTTTAGCGCGATATCGAGTTTCGCGAGTGGTAAAAGTGTTCGCGTGACCAGCGGCGCGGCCAGTTTCGGCGGTACGACGGAAGGATTGAGTCCGGAAGGGTTGCTGATGGTGCGGCGCGAAAATGGACAAATTGTTACGGTAATTGCAGGCGATGTGACGGAGGCGAGGTAATGCTGCTGACCATGGATGTGGGAAACACGAATACTGTTTTGGGCGTGTTTCGTGGCGAAGAATTGATCGCCAATTGGCGGCTGACCACCGCGCGCGAACAGACCGCTGATGAATATGGAGTGTTGACGCGCAATCTTTTTACTTTGGCGGAAATCGATCGCGGGTCGATCGATGGCGTGATCATCAGTTCCGTGGTACCTCCATTGAATCGAACGCTCGCGGAGATGGCGCGCCGCTATTTGGGGCTCAAAGCGCTTTTTGTCGAGCCTGGAGTTAAAACCGGCATGCCGGTGCATTACGACAATCCCACGGAAGTTGGCGCTGACCGCGTGGTGAATGGCGTTGCGGCGTTCGCGCGCTACGGCGGGCCATGCATCGTGGTGGATTTCGGTACGGCCATTACGTTTGATGCGATTTCCGCTAACGGAGAATATTTGGGCGGAGTGATTACGCCAGGCCTGGGAATTTCTTCGGAGGCTTTATTTTCCAGGGCGGCGCGTTTGCCACGCGTGGAAATAAAAGATCCGGGAAAAGTAATTGGCACGAATACGGTCAACTCCATGCAAGCCGGACTCTATTACGGCGCTGTGGATATGGTGGATGGCATGCTTGCGCGCATGAAGCAGGTTCTCGGAGCGGAAACAAAAGTGGTAGCCACGGGCGGGCAGGCATCCCTCATCACGCGCGGTTCGAAGCATATTCAGCAAGCGGATGAATTTCTAACGCTCACGGGATTGCGGCTCATTTGGGAAAAGAATCAGCCGTTCGATACGGGCAGGAATTTACCTGGGGAAAAATCTCCGGTCACCGCGAAAAAAGCGAATCACTGACGCTGAATTAATATCCGTCGCGCACGCACAACTATAATCAGATTCCGGCGAACTTATGGAAACCTGGAACTACTTCAATTACTTTACGGAAATCGAGGAATATTTCTGGAAGAAGCGTGGAGCGCACCTGCTTGTTTCACCGCTGGACTGGGCCATCATGGAAACCTGGCAAAAGGCGGGAGTGCCATTGGAAGCAGCGTTGAAGGGCATTGACCAGGCGTTTGAGAGTTATCAGCGGTCGAAACGTGGCGCGGGAAAACCGTTAAAGAGTTTGGCGTATTGTACCGATGCGGTGCTGGAGGCGGCGGAGCAGGATCAGGAATCAGCGGCGGGAAAAGGCCCAAAGAGCGGGAAAAAGAATGCGCAGGAGGCATTCTCCCGCGACGGGATAAAAACTTATATAATGAAGAATGCGGCGGCTATTTTTCAGGCGGCGGATAGATACGCGAAAGAAATTGGAGCGCTGGCAGAGCGCCTGCGGGAAATCGCAAAGTCCCTCGAATCCAGCTTGATTCTTCTCGAAACACCCGGCGCGCTCGACTTGGAAGATCTGGAACGGCGCATGACCGTTTGGGATGAGAAAATTTTGGCCACGGTGATGAGCCATGCCAACGAGGACTTGATGTTGAAAATTCGCCGCGAAGCCGACCGGCAGCTCGCGGTTTACCGGAGAAAAATGAAAGCCGGGCAGTTAGCGCTTGTTGAAAAACAATATATGCAAAAACGTTTATTGGACGAGTATTCTTTGCCGCGCCTCAGCTTGTTCTATTTTTCCTGATCGCAAGGAACAATTTCAGCTTATTTTTCGGAATGGATGTAGAGTGAAGGGACGGGCCCGCTTATATGAGTGATGAGTTACTATTATCTGTTGAGAAATTGGTGTACGGAGGAGACGGCCTGGCTCACGCCGATGGCAACACTGTTTTCGTTCCGTTCGTGCTGCCTGGCGAAGAAGTACGCGCCTCGGTAAAAGCGCGCAAGAAGAAATTAATCAATGCGCAGCTTCAGCAGGTTGTGACGCCCGCAAAGGAGCGAATTGCGGCGCCGTGCCCGCATTTTCAAGTTTGCGGCGGTTGCCATTATCAGCATATTTCCGCCGACGAGCAGCTTCGCCTGAAGAAAATAATTCTTCGCGAAACGTTGTCCCGGCTCGGGGGAATTTCCTGGGAAGGCGAGATTCAGGAGCATTCGGCCGCGCCTTACGGCTATCGCAATCGCGCGCAATGGGCGGTACGCGAGGCGATGCCCCGCGCCATCGGATATTTTCTGCCGGGAAGCTCCACGATTGTGCCCATCGATGTGTGTCTGGTGATTTCACCGGCGTTAGCGCAGGTGTTTGCGAAACTGCAGGACATGACGCGCAACGCAAGGCTGCCTGCGAACGTGCTCGAAATCGAAGCGTTCGCGGATTCCTCGGACACAAAGATAGCGCTCAACGTGGCTTTCGAAAAGTTTTCCAAACCGGCCAAGGAACTGATAGCGGAACTCCAGCAGACGATTCCAAATCTGGAAAGTCTGTTGCTTCTGGACAAAAGCAAAGATCGCTTTGAGCTTAGCGGGCCGGGTTTTCTATTTCATGAAGCCGGTGGATACCGCTATCGCGTGAGCCATCTTTCCTTTTTCCAGGTCAATCGTTTTCTGATTGAAGATCTGCTTAAAACGGTTATTGCGGGCGCGAAAGGCGGCTACGCGCTCGATCTTTACTCTGGCGTGGGATTTTTTTCCTTGCCGCTGGCGAAAACTTTTAAGCGCGTGGTTTGCGTGGACGCCAACCTGTCCGCGACACGCGACCTTTACGCTAACGCGGAGACCGCCGGCGTGGAAATTACGTCACACAATGATCACGTCGAGGATTTTCTGAAAAAGGCCGAGGATACGCCAGACTTTGTGGTGCTTGATCCGCCGCGCTCCGGTTTGGGAACCGACACTGCCGCCAAGCTCGCGAATCTCGGAGCGCCGGAGATATCCTATTTGTCTTGCGATCCGTCTACCCTGGCGAGAGATTTGGCGATACTAACCGGCTCGCCACGAAAGCCGGCGGACATGGCGGCCCCGGCGCACAAATACGAAATTACCGAGTTGCATCTTTTTGATCTTTTTCCGCAGACATTTCACATTGAAACGCTGGTACGGCTAAAGAAGATTCCATGAAGCTCCCGGGCGTTGCGATCACCGCTGTATTTTTGAGCGGTATCGCTCTCGGCCTTCAACCTCTGTTAGCGCACCGCGCAAGTTCGCACAGTCTTCTCGTTGGCGGCTTTTCAGCTGCCACGATTCTTCTAATTGCAGGAATAATCTCGGCTAAGTTTGGGCAGCTGCGTGTCGCGGCAATTGCTGCCGGTTTTTGCTGGTTGACACTGGGAATTTTATCTTCGTCGATCGCGCAGCAACCCATCGCCAAAGATCACGTTGTATCGCTTATCGCCAGTCACCAACTGGAGTTGCGCACGCCGTTACGCTGGTACGGACGATTGCGTGACGAACCTGCGCGACTTGCCTTAGGCTATGGCTACGATGTTGAGCTCAGTGGCGTGGATTTTGAAAATGAGTTTTTGCCCGCGCGAGGCGGATTGCGAATCACCTACTCGCCAAAATCCGGCGACACTTCCCTTCCTGATGTTCACGTGGGCGACGAGATTGCTGTGCTCGTTCAAGGCAAATTGCCGAGTAATTTCAAGGATGAAGGCGCGTTTGATCGGCGAGCGTATCTCGCTCAACAAAATATTCATGTGGTCGCTACACTGCGCGCGCCGGAGCTTCTCGAACGTCTAACGGCCGCAAAAATTTCGCCCAGCACGCAACTGGCGCGAATCAGGAAACGACTGCGCGACGAAGTAGATATCCTGTTCCCTGCGGAACCAACCTTTTCCGGCACTTTGCGCGCCATGCTTTTTGGCGATCGCAGTTTCATAGACCGCTCTGAATCCACGGACTTTCAGAAGACGGGCGCGTTTCACGTGCTGGTTGTGGCGGGGCTGCACGTTGGCGCCCTCGCGGTTGCCATCTTCTGGCTCGCGCGGAAGCTGCGCATCCCTCGCGCGTGGTCCATGTTTATGATGTTGTTTGTTCTGGTTTGTTATGTGGCGGTTGTAGAGCAGCGGGCGCCTGTGCTGCGAGCCGCTTTGATGGCTGCGATTGTGGTCATAGGGAGTTTTTTCTACCGGCGGCTTGATTTGTTGAATTCCGCGGCAATCGCCGCGCTGGTTTTGTTGGTGGCCAAGCCGCTCGCAGCAAAGGACACCAGCTTCCAACTTTCGTTTCTGGCGATTTTTTGTATCGCGGGAATTGCCGTGCCCTGGCTGGATAAAACCATTCAACCTTATGCGCGCGCGTTACGAGGCTGGCAAGATCCCGGCCTTGATGGTTCCCACGAGCCATTACAAATTCAATTTAGGATCGATCTCCGCTTGGTATTTGCATGGATTTCATCTCATCTGTCTTCGCGAGTTAGACGCGCCGCTGAAACCGTATTTGTCGGTGGCATCGGTGCGGCATTCCGCGTGGCTGAACTTTTCGCGCTCACTTTTGTGCTGCAACTTGGCATGTTGCCGCTGATGGCGCGCGATTTTCATCGCGTGCCGCTCACTGGTTTACTAGCGAATTTGTTCGCTGTTCCGCTGACCGCTCTGGCGGTGCCCCTTGGATTTTTTGCCGTGGGATTCGGGCTTATCTTTTCCGCCGCCGGAAAATTGCTGGCAGCACCGTTATCCTGGATATTGTGGCTGCTGACTCACATCGTTCACTGGTTCGCAAACGTTCCGCATGGCAGTTACCGGATTCCCGGCCCGCCGGGCTGGCTTACCGCGACATTTCTTTTTGCTGCCATTTTTCTGGCCGTCGCGTTACGCGCGGGCCCGCATCAAAATAAATTGCTTTTGCGTTCCGCATTTTCATTAGCGGTTGCTAGCGGCGTTATCATAGCGATATTTCCCTTCGAGCCGCAACGCGCCAAGGGGCAACTGGAGCTGACGGTTCTCGATGTCGGTCAGGGCGATTCGCTTTTTGTGGTTTCGCCGAACGGTCGAACAATGCTGGTCGATGGAGGCGGAGCGATCCAGGGATTTCCTGGCCACGAAGAACACCTTGGATCGGATCCGGGCGAAGAGGCGGTGTCTCCGTACCTGTGGTCCCGCGGCTTTCAAAGACTGGATATTGTCGCGCTGACGCACGCGCATCAGGATCATCTCGGCGGCCTGACAGCAATTTTGCAAAATTTTCATGTTGGCAAGCTTTGGCTCGGCCGCGAAGTGGCTTCGCCAGCGCTGGCAAGCCTCGAGAGAATTGCGCGGGAGCGCGGCATCCCCATCGAGTACGAGACCAGAGGCCAGACTTTTTCCTGGGACGGCGTTGCCGGCTCGTTCTTGTGGCCGGAAATTTCGCCCGAAGAAATAGCACCTTCCCCAAAAAACAATGATTCTCTCGTTTTTCGTATGGAATTTGGCGAGCGCAGCTTTTTCCTTCCTGGGGATGCCGAAAAGCAAAGCGAGTTCCAGATGCTCAATGAGAATGACGCCAGCGTTCTGCATGCTGACGTTTTGAAAATCGGCCATCACGGCAGCAAAAATTCAACCGTGCCGCAATTTCTTGCCGCGATACAACCGTCGATTGCGTTGATTTCCGCTGGCGAAGACAATCCTTATGGGCATCCCAGTCCGGAATTGCTTGCGCGTCTGCAGGACAGTCATGTGCGCATTCTTAGAACCGATCGTGACGGAGCTTTGCACGTGATTACGGATGGGAAAAAAATAGAAGTAAGTTGTTTTATTCCCTGTGCGGAGGAGAAGCCGGAACTATCCGGAACGCAAGCGCCAGATGAACAGCAGAATTCCCAGCAATAGCAAAAAGCCTATCATCGCTTCGTACTCATGATTTTTTTTGTACTGAGCCCAGGAAAAAGAGCCTGCAATCGCAGATAAAGATTTTGCAGGCGTCAGGCGCGGGAAAAAAAGCGGTACGCTTTTCGCGAATTCGTCGAAGGCATTTTTGTGCTGGTGCCGCAATTCTTCTTCTTCGCGTTTCATCACCACGGCATAGACCACCGCAAAATAAATCAGCAGAGTGATGGCGGAAACCCGGGAATGCATTGCGACGGCTGCGCCCAAAGCAAGTATGCAGCTTCCCAGATAAAGAGGATTTCGCGTGTACGCATACGGACCAGTCACTGTGAGGATGCTCTGTTTATGCAAATATCCCGCAGCGCAGGCGCGAATCCCAAGGCCAATCAAACCAATTGCCGCTCCTAACAAAATCGTTCGAGGAGTGGGGCGGGCAAACCACAACGCCACGACTGCCAGGGGGTATCCCAGGCGAACGCGCCATCGCGCAATCCAAGTCGCGGCGTTCACTTTTCTCCTACGATTCGTTTGCGTACCGCTCGCGCGACATCCTCAACAGCAAGCTGCAGCATGGAAACATCCGGCTGCTCGCCGCGCTTATAAGATGTCACTGCGGCGGGGCTTCGCAGCACAATATCGTTTGAGTGGTAAGGTCCATTGCGCTGCGGATCTGTAGGGCCAAACAGTGCAACCGCCGGAATCCTCAGGGCTACACCGAGGTGCAATGGGCCGGTATCGCCTGCTACCAGGCAACTGGCGTTTTTCAGCAGCGCCATCAATTGGCCCAGATTTCCTGTGAAGCAAAAAGGTTCGAATTTGCCGGCATTCTGCACAATTTCTTTCGCCAAATTTTCTTCGCCCGGTCCGTAATTCACAACGCACCGCAATTTCAATTCGTTGCCGAGCTTGTCGCACAAGGCCCCGAATCTTTCCGCGGGCCAACATTTGGATCGCCAGCCGCCGCCTGGGCTGAGCAGAACGTAATGCTCGATTCCCTGCTTCTGCAGGATGCCAGCTACTTCGGCGGCGTCTTCATCCCTCACACGTAAAGCAACGGGCGCGACACTTTGTTTTGCGCCGGCTCGCACAGACAGTTCGCCATTTTGATCCGCGACGTGTTTCGAGGTAGTCCGCACGCGCTCAGTGTATAGAACTGGCACTCCATATTCGCGAATTGTCTCCCGGGAAAATCCGATTCGCCGCTTCACACCTCCCAAAAATGGCATGCCCGCCGACTTCCACAATCCCTGGTAATCGATTGCCGCATCCCACCCGCGTGCGCGAATAAATCCAAGCACCTCGCGCAACGAGTCCCACGAACGCGTCTCTACGGTTCGAATCAGCGACGCCAAGCCGCTGCGCTCAACCAAAAATTCCCAGCGCGGATGAGTAATCCAAATAATTTCGGCTCGCGGGAATGATTCGCGCAGCGCCGCCACCGCGGGAAATGTGTGCACGATGTCGCCGAGCGACCCGAGACGCACGACCAAAAAACGTGGCTCAGCCATGCAAACCTTTGCGGATGGAGTCGAGCAGTTCGCGCGTGGAATGCTGCTTGGGATCACCAACAATCGCCACGCGAATTCCAAGGCGGTCCGCCGTAGCGCGTTCAGGGACGTTCTCCGCTGTATAGTCCGTTCCTTTGGCATGCACGTGCGGTCGCAGCTCTTCCAAAAGCGATTCTACGTTCGCTTCCGGGAAAATCACTACATAGTCCACCGAGCGCAGCGCCGCCACCAGCAAGGCTCGCGCGATTTCGTCCAAAATTGGCCGGCCCGTTCCCTTTAAATCGCGCACACCGGCATCGGCATTTACTCCTACGACAAGCAGCGTACCTTCGTTCCGCGCACCCTCCAGATAACGCACATGCCCGGCGTGCAACGTGTCAAAACACCCGTTGGCAAAAACAATGCGCGCGCCTTTACTTTTTTCCGCGGCCAGCACGCCAGCGAGTTTTTCGCGGGACATTATTTTACTTTTAGCGGCGCGCATGACTAGTGCGAAGCTCCGGTTTCATGGCGTATCGCGTCCAGCAATTCACCGCGCGTTATCGTAGCTGTTCCACGTTTCATCACCACGAGCCCGCCCGCGATATTGGCAATGTGCGCGGCCTCAAGTTTCGTAGCGCCGCAAGCCAGCGCCAAAGTGTACGCAGCCAAAACCGTGTCGCCCGCCCCGGTGACATCCACGACCTGATCGCTGCCATGCACCGGGACATGCGTGGTTTTCTCGCCTGGCGTGAATAACGCCATTCCATGTCGCCCCCGAGTAACCAGTAAGGAAGCGAGTTTCATTGCGGAAAGCGTTGCGCGGCCGGCGCGCTCCAGCTCGGCAAAATTATTTCCTATGGTGGTGTGATGCGCGGCTTCTAATTCCGCTTCATTAGGAGTGGCCGAAGTGATTCCCGCGCGGGAATAATTGTTTAAGTTATAGCGCGCGTCAAGAGTGACGGGAATTTCTCGCGCGATAGCGGCCATTGCTCCCTTAACCATTTCGGGGCTCGCGACACCGAATCCATAATCCGAAACCGCCAGTGCATCCGCTTTGCGGAGAAGAGAACGCAATTTTTTCGACAGCTTTTCGCGAGTTGCATCGGGTAGCGGCGTTGCCGGCTCGCGATCCACGCGAAGGACTTGCTGCCCGATAGTATGCGCCCAGCCTGCAAGAAAACGCGTCTTGGTTGGCGTACTCCAGTTTTTTATTCGAAGTATTCCTGAAAGCTCAATCTTGCGCTCGCGGAAAAAATTCAACAGCGCATCGCCTGAATAATCTTCGCCAACCACGCTAACCGGCAACACCCGCGCCCCCAATGCCGCAAGATTATTTGCGGCGTTTGCGCCACCGCCCGGAACGATTTGCGTTTCCCGATGGCGCAAAATCAGAACGGGGGCCTCGCGCGAAACCCGGGAAATGTCGCCGAATTGGAATTCATCCGCGACAAAATCGCCGAGCAAGACGATTGTTTTTGACGCAAACTGTTCCACAACCTCCGCAAGAACTAAAAGGTCGATGGCCGGAACGTCCCGGGTTTCCCGTTTCATTTTGCCTGCCTTAAAATCCAATCCACCGCGTGTTGCAAATCGTCCGCAATGTGATCGGGTTGAACCTTCCATTTCGCGGCGTGCCAAGCCAATTCGCCCTCGCCGTATCCGGTTCGCACAAGAACGCCGCGGGCTCCAGCTCGGTGCGCCAACTCCAAATCGCCATAGCGATCGCCTACAACAAAGGAGCGACGCACATCGAGGTGCAACTCGCGCGCTGCCTGCTGCAGCATGCCCACCTTGGGCTTGCGGCATTCGCAATTATCGGCTAAAACGTGCGCGCAATAATATACGCGATCCAGCTTCGCGCCTTGCGAGGCAAGTTCTTCGAGCATGCGCTGATGCACCTTTTCGACGAGCGATTCCGGAAAGTATCCGCGCCCCACGCCAGACTGGTTCGTCACCACGACAGCGGCAACGCCCGCTTCATTCAAGCGTCGAATCGCAGGCGCGGCAAACGAATAAAGTTTGAACCGGCTGACGTGATTCAGATAGCCGACTTCTTCGGAAACTGTTCCGTCGCGATCAAGAAAAACCGCGGGGCGCAACGCGTTCGCTTCACGCAGAACGCACCTCCATGGAATGAAGCCACGGTTGCACAGCTTCGTACACCATGTTCGGCGTTATAGCGCGCATGCAACGGTGATCTATCGGACAGCGACGCAAGAAACACGGACTGCAATGTGGTTTTTCCTGAACGATCGTAAATTTTGGCGTCACCGGCGCGGTGCCAAGCGGATCGGTCGGACCAAATATGGCGACGACCGGCAGTCCCACTGCCGCGGCAACGTGCATGGCTCCGGAATCGTTTCCAATAAAAACGTGGCATTGCGAAAGAAGCGCGGGTAAATCCGCGACGGCTGTCTTTCCCGTGAGATTTATTGGCTTTTCATGCATGGCTGCGATGATCGCGTCAGCTACAGGAATTTCTCCCGCGGTACCAAAAAGAATTATATCCGCGTGCGTCTCCGCTGCCAGACGGTCAGCGACTTCCGCGAATCGTTCCGGAGGCCAGCATTTCGCGGAACCGTACGAAGCGCCGGCTGCAATGGCAATGCGAAGGCGTTTCGGGCGCGCTCCTGCTTCAAGCAAAAGTTCAGCTGCGTGGACACGTTGCGATTCGGTCACTTGCAGTTTGATATGGGATTCGTCCTCTAAGGAATCGATCCAGCCCGCGCGGCGCAAAAGCTCGAGGTAGTAAAATTTTTCGTGAGCGGGAATTTCGCTTGGCTTGGGCACCGCAACCGCCGAGGTCAGTAGCAGACTTCTTCCGTCTCGCGCGTAACCGATACGCTGGGGAATTCCGGCGCGCCATGCGAGCCACGCAGCCTCAAAAGCATTTTGCAGCAGCAGCGCCACGCCAAACTTTCGATTGCGCAGTTCTTGCGCCAAACGTTCCCTGCCTGCAATTCCCGCGTGTCGGCCGCTGGAGTCGAATGGAATCAGCTCATCGCAAATATTTTGCTCGCGATAGATGTCCACGACGTATGGGCGCGCGAGAATCGCGATGGACGCCTCAGGATATTTGCCGCGCACCGCGCGCAAAGCGGGGAGCGCCATGATCGCGTCACCCACCCAATTCGTGGCTCGAATCAAAATTCTCAATGTGCGGCGCCTCGTTTTGCTTGAAGCAACCGGTCGATAGCTGCGAGAAATTCATTTTCGGGGACAATTTCAAGATCAATCACCGCGACATACACTCGCAATTGTTCAACCAGGACATTTTTCAAATTTTGCTCGTCTTTTTCCGTGGTCACCAATGCTCGCGCTCCCACCTGTTGCGCCATCTTCTCAATTCGATGCACATCTTGCTGCTTGTAGCGGTGATGGTCGGCGAAGGACAGTTTCCCGTTGACCGGAACATGCCAGCTCGCAAGGTCGCGAAAGAAGGCGTCAGGGTTTCCAATGCCACAAAATGCAAAAAATCGTCCGCTTCCCAAAACTTCGGGAGCGAGAAGTTTTTTGTCCCCTAGCGCGCGAAATCCTTTCAAGCGGACCGACGCTGCGAATATTTGACCATCAGGCAATTGAGAAGTAACAGCGCTCGCGGGGGATATCGTTTCTTTTCGGGTATACACCACCAGGTCCGCGCGCTTCATGGCTGAAACGGGTTCGCGTAGCCGTCCGAGAGGAAGCAGCCGCTCACGCTCCAGCGGACGTGAAGCATCTGTCAATAAAATATCGACATCGCGCGCGAGATTGAGGTGTTGAAAACCGTCATCGAGCAAAAATATATCGATTCCCTGCGCTTCGAGTCGTCGGCCTTCGGCATACCGGTTTTTTCCGACGCCGAACATCACGCCACCTCCGAGCCGGTTCTTCATGATTTCGATTTCATCGCTGGTGCCGTTTGTCCCGCGATATCCACGGCTGAGAATCGCCACGTGCTTACCTTGCGCAGTAAATTTTTGCGCCAGCCAAATCACCATTGGCGTTTTACCGGTGCCGCCGACAGTCAGATTTCCCACGCTGATCACAGAACCCTTCAAGCGTTTTTGGCGCGACCATCCCTGCACGTAACTCCACGCCTTAATCCGTGCCACCGAGCCGTAGAGTATCGACAACGGCCAAAGTAGCAACCGCACCGGCGCCGGCCAATTCACCTTGCCGCACCTGCGAGTTGTTTGGCAATCGCCTGCAGCGCGCGATCCATCGCTCCGCGGCTTTCGGTAACCAAATTTTTAGCGGCTTCACCCATGCGCCGGTTCTTTTCTGGATCACCCAGCAGATGAATCCACTCAACGCCCGCGTCCTCGGGATTTTCCACTTGAATCGCGGCCCCCGCAGCCACAAATCTTTCCGCCATTTCTGAAAAATTCTGCATGAAGGGTCCGAACACTGGGACTTTGCCGAACGCTGCCGGTTCCAAGAGATTGTGCCCGCCGGATTCGACCAGCGAACCACCAACTAACGCGCCGTCGGCAATGCGGTACAGCGATGCCAGTTCGCCGATGCTGTCCACCAGAATTACGGTGACATCGTCGGTGATTGACGTGAGAGCAGACGCGCCGTTTGTCTCACCGGGCAGAACGATTTGGGATCGACGGATAAATTTTCGATGCGATTCTTCAATAAATTCCGCCGCAGCTTCAAAACGTTCCGGCTTGCGCGGTGCGAGCACCAGAAGCGCTTTGCGATAGTCGCCTTGCACCACACCAAAGGCAAGCAGCGCGAGCGGTTCCTCGGTGGCCACCACACTGCCAGCGACTATCACCGGCCAGCGGCCATGACGTTTCGCTTCGGCGTCGAGCCATTCCGCCAGCGGGCTCGGTCCCGGCAATTCCATGTCGTACTTCAAATTTCCGCTGGCTTGCACGCGATCCGCACGCGCGCCATATGTACGTATTCGCTCGGCGTCTTTTTCTGTTTGCATCAAGAGCGCAGAAACCTGCGAGAGCGCGCTGCGAAAAAAAGGCCGTAGAAAAAATCCAAATACTCCGCAATACCTTTGAAATCTCGAAAATGACCGGTCGGAAATTCTTCCACTGACAAAAACCGTAGGAATCCCGCGGCGTCCACACTCGTGCAGGAAATTCGGCCATATTTCCGTTTCCAGAATGACAACGATTGCCGGCCGGACCGCGTTTATGGCGCGCCTGACGCAAAATTTCCAGTCCAATGGAAAATAAATCACCGCATCGGCAAATGGCATGCGCTCCCGGGCCAGAGCTTGACCGGTAATTGTGGTCGTGGAAATGATCAGCGGACGCTGCGGGTAAGTGTCCTTTAGCTTTCTCGCCAATGACACGCCGGAAAGCGTTTCGCCCACCGAAACGGCGTGAACCCAAATGGCGCCAGCGCGCTCCGCGGGTAGCTGGTCGAGAGACGGAAACGAGAATCCCATTCGCTGCGATAAATTTGAAAGATATTTTCCGTCCCGCAGCCCTCGTATAAGCCAGTAGGGCAACAGCAGCAGTGCGGCAGCGCCCAGCAAAATGCTATAAAGGAAATACACTCAATCAGGCTCCGGTCTGATTACCGGACAAACCGCCAAGGTCTGCCGGGCGCAGAGCAACCCCTGCGCATCCTCCTGGAATCGAAGGCTTCAAGAATGATGAAAGTCTATTATAAATCGAAGCTTTACGTTGTCGCGGCGGCTGCATTTGTTTTGAGCGCGCTTTTGACCGGCGGCACTATCGTCGCTGGACAACAAGCGGCCGCCGAAAAGGGAGCGAGGCTGGAATCGCATGAAGGGCTTACCATTATCGCGAGTCCCTGGACGAATGCAGATCTTTACAAGGATAAGTTCGGCAAAAATTCTCCTTTTAAGGCCGGAATTGTCGCGATACATCTTTCTTTTCGTAACGATTCAAACCAGGCCATCAAGGTCAACTCCGATAAAATTCAACTTCAGGTGCGGCTCTCGGACGACAACCGGCAGAATCTGGATACGCTGACGCCCGAAGATGTCGCTGACGCGATACGAAATCCTGGCGCGCGGGATATCACTACCAAACGAAAACGAATTCCTGGAGGAAAGGGATGGCGCGACAAACACTGGGATGAAATTGTGCAAGCCACGCAAAACGCCGCGCTGCCAACTCAGCTGATTGCGCCGCACAGCACCATGCAAGGTTTGGTTTTTTTTGATTTGCGCGGGCAAATGGACTTACTGGACACAGCTCATCTCTATATTCCCGACCTCACAACGCTCGAAACAAATCATTCACTCCTGTATTTTGAAATTGATCTCGGCTGGCACCCCGCGAATTGAAGGAAACGCCGAAATTTACTGCGTTTGCCACCTTCCGCTCCGTCGGCTAACATGAAGTGTGACAACATTCTTGAAATCCAACGAACAAATGCTCCCATTTCTCGGCGAACTGAATCCCGAACAGCGTCTGGCGGCGGAAACTTCCGAAGGGCCGGTACTTATTTTAGCCGGGGCGGGCACGGGCAAAACGCGAGCGATCACGTATCGCATGGCCAATCTGCTGGCCTCGGGCGTCCCGGCCGAAGCAATCCTTGCGGTAACTTTCACGAACAAAGCCGCCGAAGAAATGCAGAAGCGAGTTTCCAGTCTTCTGCTACGCGCTGGCGCCTCTCCCGAACGTCCGTGGATTTCCACGTTCCACTCGCTTTGCGCGCGTCTGTTGCGGCGTGAAACCACCAGTGCGGGCCTGCCGAAGAATTTTTCTATTTTCGATGACGACGACCAGATCGCCGCCGTAAAGCTGGCCATGTCCAAGCTGCAGATCGACGACGAGAGCCTTACCCCGCGCAACGTTCTCAGCCGCATCAGCTTCGCAAAAAATCATTCGCAAACTCCGGAAATGCTGCGTACCGGAGCCATTGGGCAAGATGACCGCCGCGTCGCCGATATTTACGCCGCGTACGAAAGACTTCTGCACCAAAGCAATGCCATCGACTTTGACGATCTGCTGCTGCGCTCCGTGCGTCTTCTCCGTGAATCTTCCGCCGTGCGCGAAAAATGGCAGTCTCGTTTCCGTTACATCCATGTTGACGAGTATCAGGACACCAACCGCGTGCAGTATGAGTTGATGCGCTTGCTGACCGGCCCGGCGCAAAATCTTTGCGTGGTGGGCGATGAAGACCAATCCATCTACCGCTGGCGCGGCGCGGATGTTTCCATCCTGCTGAGCTTTTCAAAGGATTTTCCTGCGGCTCGCGTGGTGCGCCTGGAGCGTAATTACCGCTCAACGCAAAATATTCTGGATGCGGCCGGCGCGGTGGTCGCCAATAATCCCGACCGCCTCGGAAAATCTCTGAGTGCTGAGAATGGCGCGGGAACGAATATCCGTTATTTCGAAGCGCGCGACGCGCATTCGGAAGCCGAATTCATCGCCGGCGAATTGGATAAAATTCTCGGCGAAGATTCGGACCAGACTTGCGCCGTCGAATATCGCACCAACTTTCAGTCGCGGGCTTTTGAAGAAGTTTTTCGCCGCCGCGGCCTGCGCTATAAGCTTGTGGGCGGGTTCAGTTTCTACGAGCGCGCGGAAGTGAAAGATGCGTTGGCGTATGTGCGCCTCGCACTGCATCCCGAGGATGACATCGCGCTCCTGCGCGTTCTCAACGTTCCGCCTCGCGGCATTGGCAAAACCACCATCGATGCGCTGCGCGATGCCGCCCGCACCAGCGAATCATCGTTATGGGAAGCCATTGGTAAATTCGTTTCCACCGGAGCCGGTAATCGGGCAGTAGCTCCGCTGCGCGCATTTCAGCAACTCGTCGCCAAACTCCAGGAAGCGTATTCCACCAAGGAACCCGCTGAATTCCTGCGCGTGCTGCTGGATGAAACCGGTTACATGGCGATGCTCAGCGACCGCAATTCTCCGGAAGATGTGGCGCGCATCGAAAATCTTCAAGAACTGGTTCGCGCTGTGGCGGAAAGCGTGGAGGCCGGCGAATCGTTTACCGATTTTCTCGACGCCGCCGCGCTCGTCAGCGACGCAGATTCTTTCGAAGGCAAGCCCGGCGTCACGCTGATCACTCTGCACAGCACCAAGGGGCTGGAATTCGATCATGTATTCCTCAGCGGCATGGAAGAGGGCATCAGTCCGCACAGCCGCTCATTGAATGAAGAAAAAGGAATTGAAGAAGAACGCCGCCTGGTCTATGTGGGCATGACCCGGGCGCGGAAATCGCTTACGATGACGCGCGCCGTCTATCGTCGGGTGTTCGGCAACGAGCAGCAACTTCGCGCTTCACTGCCCTCGCGTTTTCTGGCGGAGATTCCCAGCCACCTTGTTGATACTGCGCACGGGTCCATGTCGGAAATCGGCGAAAAACGGCGTTATGAGCCGGATCCCGAGTATTCGTACTCGCCCGAAGAGTTCACGCGGCGCGTCCGCGCCGGTACAGCGCCGTCGCGATCCTTAGCTCGTCCACCAAGCTCTCCGACGTATACGCGCCCACCTGCAAAACGGGGCGGGGACAGCAACCCGATGCTTGGCCGAAGAGTTCGCCACGCTACGTATGGCGTCGGCACGGTAGTCGCAGTAGAGGGTGACGACGAAGACCGCCGCGTTTCTGTAAGTTTTCCTGGTCGTGGAACAAAAAAGTTCATCGAGCGCTACGCGCAACTCGAACAGATGTAGCCCAGTCCCAGTTGCGTGTCTTTCACGTTCAAGGTACAGTCGTGCTCGCAAAGATCCCCGCAATCATGTTCGCGAAAGTGTCTCGAAATTGCCTTGCGAACCGTGACTGACGCGATCGGAGACCGTGGGTGGCATCGCAACTCTTCCGTCGTAAAGGCATCGACCAACTTATTTCCGATTGCGAAAACGCTGAAGTCCGCTTAAAAAAATCTCTTGGATGGCTCAGCCTCACTTCACTTGGGATTGGCGCGGTCATCGGCTCGGGAATCTTTACCGTGGTCGGCACCGCAATAGCCGGCCAAAAACTGGAAGTGTCCTCCGTTCTCAACGCCCCGCTGCTGCAATATCTTATTTATCATTCCAAGTCCTTCGGCCGGCCCGGGGCAGGGCCAGCCATCGCCATTTCTTTCATCCTTGTCGCCATAGTTTGTGGCTTCGCTTCGGTGTGCTATGCGGAGCTCGCCGCAATGATTCCGATTGCGGGCAGCGCGTACACCTACACGTACGCCACCATGGGCGAACTCATCGCGTGGATCATTGGCTGGGATTTGATTCTCGAATATGCGGTCAGCAATATGGCCGTCAGCGTGGGATTTTCCGCGCACCTGGTTGGCTTGTTGGATTGGTTCGGCTTTCACCCGGATCCCAAATGGATTTCTCCCGCGTATCTTCCAAGCGGCCTCCCAGATCTGCAAGGAAACATGCTTTACGGACCGGGCTGGCATTTTGGGTTCAACTGGCCCGCTTTTATTATCGTAATGCTCCTCACCGTCGTGCTGGTTCGTGGAATCAAGGAGTCCGCGCGCACCAACAACATAATGGTGCTGCTCAAGATCGTCGCCATCCTCGTTTTTGTTGGGTTCGCCGCGCGTTTCGTGCATCCCGCAAATTGGCATCCTTACGCGCCAAATGGCTGGCCGGGCATTCTCACCGGCGGCTCCATCGTTTTCTTTACCTATATTGGTTTTGATTCGGTCTCGACGGCAGCGGAAGAATGCAGAAATCCGCAACGCGACTTACCCATCGGAATCCTGGCAACCCTGGTCGTCTGCACGGTGCTGTACATCGCGGTGGTCGTGGTGCTCACCGGGCTGGTGCCGTGGCAAACTTTGCTGGATGACGCCGCGCCGGTGGTTAACACCCTTAAAAAACTTAATTTCCACGGCGTCCGCCTGGTGGTCCTTCTCGGCGCGCTCACCGGCATGATTTCTTCCCTGCTTGTCTTCCAACTCGGACAAGCGCGCGTCTGGTTTGCAATGTCCCGCGATGGCTTGCTTCCTAAAATTTTTGGCCACATTCATCCGCGGTTTCAAACACCTGATTTCTCCACATGGATGGCGGGTTTTGTGGTGGGCATCCCCGCTGGTCTGCTGGATATCGGAACGCTGGCGGATCTTTCCAACATCGGAACGTTGTTTGCGTTCGGGCTCGTCGCGGCGGGGGTTTTAATTTTGCGCTATCGCGAACCAAACCGCCACCGCAGTTTTCGCGCGCCGGGTGGTCCCATCGCGCCGGTTCTCACCATTTTGACTTGCCTGCTGCTGATGGCCGGTCTTCCGATAATGAATTGGATTCGATTCTTTAGCTGGCTGGTGATAGGGCTAGTGCTTTATTATTTCTATGGCCGCAAAAAGAGCACCCTGCGTCTTTCCGCTAAGTGAGGTTACTTCATTGATCGGTTCGAGTTTCTGTTCGCGGAGAAAGCTACAACGACGGATTGTTTCCCGTTGTCCTGGGGATGCGGCGCTTTTCGTCACGCTCATATTTTTTATTTTCTACCCGGTGTCCACCAGGGCTTGGGGAAAAAGCGCGCAGAAATTGGTAGTCAATCAGGCCATTGACACGCTACCTCCAGAACTCCGCCCTTTTTTTGAGGCCAATCGTGCCTATTTGGTGCAGCACGTAACTGATCCCCTGGAAATCGCCGAAAAAAAATCTCCCGAAAAACACAATCATTTCGTGATGCTCGACAGATACGGCCGGTTCCCTTTTGATGCCCTGCCGCGCAGTTACAAGGCTGCGCTTTCGAAATACGGCAAATCCAAGATTGAATTGACCGGCGTGCTTCCCTGGGAGATAGGGGTCTATGGCGAAAAATTGACCGAAGCGCTCAAGGCCGGACGCTGGGAAGAAGCCAAACTAAATGCCGCATTTCTTGCCGATTATGTTGCAGAGGCGCGCGATCCTTTCAATACTACGGAAAATTTTGCCGGTCAGCTGACCGGCCAGGCCAATATCAATGAACGCTTCGGAACCACATTGATCGATCGCTACTCTTCGTTTTTTCCAATGCGGCCGAACGATGCTGCGTTTATCAGCGACACCACCGATCACGCCTTCGAGGCCTGCATTAGCTCGCACAGCTGGTTGGAGCCGATTCTTTTGGTGGACCGCAACGCCAAACGTGGCAAAAAATCTTATAACGACGACTACTTCGATGTTTTCTACAATCAATCCGCGGCAATTTTAATTCGCCAACTTTCCGAGGCGGCCACTGACGTCGGTTCCTACTGGCTGACCGCGTGGATCAACGCCGGCAAACCGCAATTGCCGCACTGAGTAGCCGTCGACGAAAGAATGCATTCTCCTCGCATCGCTTCCCTGCCTAAAGCTGAATTGCATTTGCATCTCGAAGGGTCTGTGCGGCCCGCAATCGTTGCAGCGCTCGCTGCTCGACACGGTATTTCCGTAACTGAGGAAGAGGTGCGCCAGCGGTACAATTACGCGGACTTTGCGGGATTTATCAACGCGTTTAAATGGGTCACGTCTTTGCTGCGTGATCCGCAAGACTACGCGCTTATCGCCCAGGACCTCGCGGAACAGTTGCTGGCCCAGAACGTGATTTATGCGGAGGTAACGCTTTCCATCGGTGTCATGCAGCTTCGCCATCAGCAGGTCGAAGCAAATTTCGAAGCGATACTTGCCGCTACAGCGCCTTATCTTGCGCAGGGCCTGCGATTCAATTGGATTTTTGACGCGGTGCGGCAGTTTGGCCCGGGGCCCGCCATGCAAGTTGTGGAAGCAGCCCGTAGCGTGAACAACAAATCGATAGTTGCGTTCGGTATCGGTGGAGATGAATTAAGCGTTCCTTCCGAGGAATTTCGCGCCGTCTATGATCGCGCCGCTGAAAATGGTTTCCACCGTCTCATACACGCCGGTGAAACCGGTGGCCCGGAGAAAATTCGCGAGGCCATCGAAATCCTCGGCGTCGAACGCATCGGACACGGCATCGCCGCCATTCATGATCCGGCGCTGATGGATCTCCTCGCTTCACGGCAGATCCCACTGGAAATTTGTCCCACCAGTAATCTTTGTACCGGCGCGCTCGCTCGCCAGCTTCACCAGTCCCATGCCACGCTGAGGGACCATCCGCTTGCTAAATTGTTTCGTCACGGTATTCCAATTCTGATTTCTACTGACGACCCCGCCATGTTCCATACTACGCTGTCCGGCGAATATGAACGGGCGCAGGATATGGGTCTCACGGAAGAGGAGCTTGCCCGGCTTGTAGGCCTAAGTTTTAACCATTCTTTTAGCGGCGGCTGAGCCACCCTCGATTTTCAACCTTTCAACCGCCGGCACTCAACCTGCTATAATTTCTTTATGAAAGCACACGTCTGGGTGATGCCGAAACGTACGGTACTTGACCCCCAGGGCCAAACGATTCATCACGCTCTTTCCGGGCTTGGCTACGTCGCGGTTCAAGACGTCCGCCAGGGAAAATTCTTTGTTCTCAATCTCGATGGCTGGAGCCGCGACGAAGCGCAAAAGCAGGTTGAGCGTATCTCCAGTGAAGTTCTCACCAATTCCGTCATCGAGGAATACCGTTTCGAGATTGTCGAATAGGCCAAAGCTCTTTCGCCGGCCCGCCATCTCAGCAGTGTCAGGCCTTACAATATTCTTAGGAGAATCCCGGGAATGTGCGGAATTGTCGGTTACATCGGCCCTAAAAAAGTAGTTCCGGTCATCATCGAAGGACTGCGCAAGCTGGAATATCGCGGCTACGATTCCGCGGGTATCGCAGTGGTCAGCGCGGACGGGAAACTTGAACTTCGCCGCGCTCCTGGCAAGCTTAAAAATTTAGAAGAGGTCATTCAAGCCCATCCGATCGAGGGCGTATACGGCATCGGTCACACGCGCTGGGCCACGCACGGCCGTCCCACCGAGGAAAATGCGCACCCGCATCGCGATTGCACCGGCAAGCTGGTGGTGGTGCACAACGGCATCATTGAAAATTATCTGGAATTAAAAGAAATGCTCCAAGCCGAGGGGCACAAGTTCGTCACCGAGACGGACACCGAAGTTGTCGCTCACCTGGTGGAAAAACACATGAAGCGCGGCGTGCCGCTCGAGGACGCGGTTCGCAAATCACTTAAAGAGCTTCGCGGAATTTATGCGCTGGTATTTCTTTCCGCCGATGATCCTCACAAGATTGTCGCCGCGCGGCTCGGTCCACCTTCCGTCATTGGACTGGGCGACGGCGAATATTTCGTCGCCAGTGATATTCCCGCGCTGCTGCAGCACACGCGCGAAATGTTTTTTCTGCAGGATGGCGATATCGCCGTGCTCACCAAGGGGGGCGTCCGCGTAATGGATCACGACGGCAAGGCCGTCGAGCGCCCGGCGCACCACGTCTCCTGGGATCCCATCATGGCCGAAAAGGGCGGCTACAAGCATTTCATGCAGAAAGAAATTTTCGAGCAACCGCGCGCCATTCGCGACACGTTGCTCGGGCGCATTTCGCAGGATACTGGCCAAATTTTTCTGGATGAAATGAAACTTACCGCGGAGCAGTTCCGCGAATTTCAAAGCGTTCGCATCGTGGCCTGCGGCACCAGTTGGCATTCCGCGCTCGCCGGCAAGTTCATGATCGAACAGTTGGCGCGCATTCCCGTGGAGGTGGATTACGGCAGCGAATTCCGCTACCGCGATCCTATTCTCGATTCCAAGACTCTTACGGTATGCATCAGCCAGTCTGGTGAAACTGCTGACACGCTCGCGGCACAACGCGAAGCCAAGCTCAAGGGTTCTCCTACGCTGGCGATCTGCAATGTGATGGGCTCGATGATCACTCGCGAAGCCGCGGGAACTATTCTCACGCATGCCGGCCCGGAGATTGGCGTAGCTTCCACCAAAGCGTTTACCGCGCAATTGACCGCCATTATGCTGCTGGCCATTCATTTGGGAAATTTGCGCGGCAAACTTACGCCGCAGGCCGCCATCGCTCTGCTCCAGGAATTCACGCGCATTCCGCACAAAATGGAAACTATTTTGCAAGCCGATGAAACCGGCTTCTACGAAAAACTTGGCCGCCAGTTTTTCCGTTTTACCGATTTCCTCTATCTCGGCCGCGGCATTCACTACCCCATCGCGCTCGAAGGCGCGCTCAAGCTAAAGGAAATTTCTTACATCCATGCCGAAGGCTATCCCGCGGGTGAAATGAAGCACGGGCCCAACGCGCTCATCGACGAAAATCTTCCGGTGGTGGTGCTTGCCACCCACAATCCGGCGGAGCCCGATTCGGTCACGCGTTACGAAAAAAGCGTTTCCAATATTCAGGAAGTCAAAGCGCGCGACGGCATTGTAATCGCCATTGTTACCGAGGGTGACCATCTCGCTCGCAGCGCTTCCGACCATGTAATCGAGATTCCCGTTGCGCCGGAACTACTCGTTCCGCTCCTGGAGATTATTCCTCTTCAGTTGCTTGCGTATCACATCGCTGTCCGCCTGGGCTGCGACGTGGATCAACCGCGTAACCTGGCTAAATCCGTCACCGTAGAATAAATAGTATTTTCCGCTAGAATAGATTCATGCGTGGGATGCTCTTGCGTTTGCTTTCTCGGTGTCTGCTCAGTCTTTTGCTTTCCCAAACAGCGTTTCCGCAAACTCCCGACACTACCGCTGCGTCCCTGCGGGAAATTCGAGCCGATGGCGTCAAGACTCTGAGCGCGGCGCAGGTTGTCTCTCTGTCTGGATTAGCGCCCGGAGCGCAAGCTTCCAAAAAAGATTTTCAGTCCGCTGCCGACCTGCTGCTGGCAACCGGGCTGTTCTCCAAAGTCGGCTTCAATTTTCAATCTCGACCTGACGGCGTCTATCTTACTTTCCATGTCGTCGAAGCGCCTCGTGTGCCCGTTTACTTTGACAATATTCCGTGGTTCAGCGATTCAGAATTAGCTGACGCTGTTCGCGCGAAACTTCCTTTCTTTGATGGCTCGTTGCCCGAGGCGGGCGCAGTCGTCGAGCAAGCAGCCGACGCCGTTAAGGCGTTTCTCGCAGCGCATTCACTGAACGTGGCTCTGGAGCACGCGGCTCAGCCGAACCCTTTGGGCGAAGGCAATGTCCAGGCGCTCCGCATCGTGGGCGCCACGCTGCAAATTTCGCAAATTGATTTCGGCGATCCGCAACTTGCGGCCTCCAAAGTTGTTCAGCAGCATCTATCCAACATTCGCAATAAGCCGTATTCCCGCTCGACCATTGATCTGTTTCTTTTCGAGGAGATTCGCCCGGTCTACCAGCAGAAAGGATATCTCCGTGCCAAACTTGGTCCGCCGGAAGTCCGCCTGACTGGCAATCCCAACCAGAAACTTCCCAGTCAGATCCCGGTCTTCGTTCCGATCGCTACTGGCCCCGTTTACCATTGGAAAGGAATTGAGTGGAAGGGAAACACTCTCATTTCTTCCATTACCCTTACTTCTTTCATCGGCCTGAAACCAGGTGACGTGGCCGACGGAATGACCATCGAACGCGGCTGGCAGCGCGTTAGCGAAGAGTATGGCCGGCGCGGCTACCTTGAGTGTAAAGTCGATCCCGCGCCTTCGTATGATGATGCTGAACACACCGTTTCCTACACCGTCACCATTCAGGAAGGCGCCGCTTTTCGATTTCATTCCTTATTGATCTCAGGAATGTCATTGGCAGGAGAACGACTGATCCAGCAAGCCTGGACTATGAAACCTGGCGATGTCTTCGACAAAAAAGTATTTGAGCAGTTTCTTACCAACTTGGAGTCCCATCGGCAGCTGATCTTCAAGGAATTGCCCGTTCACTACACCGAAGTCGGCCATTGGCTCGAAACCGACCCGGCCAAAGGCACGGTTGACGTTCTCCTCGATTTTAAATAAGCTCCGTCACCCTTACGCGCAACGCGTCGACTTGCAGGGAACATTTCGCCGTTTTATGCGTATCTTATTGAGGAGAACGCAATAATAGTCTCCATGAGGGTTGCCGGCATGAAAACATCGATTTCTCAAATTGCTTTAGGATTTGTTTTGCTTGCGTCGCCTGCCTGCGCCGGCAGGGTTTCTGCCATGCCCGCGCGCGCTGGCTCTTCAGAGACTTCCTTCGACCGCAATCTTGCGGTCTCGGGCCAAATCCGCGTAGAAATTTACAGCGGCTCCGGCGACGTTCGCGTTACCTCCGGCGCCAATGGCGCGGTGCACGTCCACGGTACTGTGCATTCATCCTGGTCGATTTTTGGAAGCGATGATACGCGCGTGCGCCAGATTGCTGCAAATCCTCCCATCGAGCAACGTGGCGATACCATTCGCATAGGCAAAGGCACCTCGGGCATTTCCAATCTTTCCATTTCCTATGTAATCGAAGTTCCCCACGACACGGAAGTTCTTCTCTCGGCCGCGTCCGGGTCCGTTTCCATTAGCGGTGTACGTGGACCACTGAAGGTCGAATCATCTTCGGGTTCCGTGCATGTCGAAAAAATTGACCGCGATACCACTATTGCAAGCTCCAGCGGTTCGGTTTCCGCTTCCGACCTCAGCGGCTATCTCCGCGCGTCTACTTCCTCGGGCAGCATAACGGTGTCGAACGTTAAAGAAGACGTGCGTGTGGAATCCTCTTCGGGCAGCATTGAAGTACATGATCCACACGCGCGCATCGAGGCGCAGTCTCGCAGCGGCTCGGTGCAAATTTATGGCGTCACCACCGACGCCAAAGCGCATTCGCAATCAGGAAACCTTACCTTGTCTGGCGACCCTGGCAAATCCGGTTATTGGAAGTTGGAAAGCAGTTCAGGAAGTGTTGACGTGGGCGTCCGCCCTAATTCCGCCTTTTTCTTTTCGGCGGAATCTAGTTCCGGCGCGATTCACACGGACATCCCCATTGTGATCGAAGAGCAGGGCAAGCATTCTCTTCGCGCGCATGTTGGCAACGGTGGAGGACGCGTGGAAGTGCGCTCCGCTTCCGGCTCGATTAACGTTCGCTCTGCGTCCTAGCTCGTCGCTCAATGCTTTTCGAACGACAACCTACTTATTATGTTTAAAGTATTCGACTTGGCGTAAGCGCTTTTCGGCTTCTGCCTTGCTCTTGTACGGCCCGCCCAGGTTCTTGCCCTTTTCCGAAACTACCTTGTAGCCTTCCTTCACTTTTTTGATCATGTTAGGCCTCTCAATCTAATTTCAGGTTCAATGGTAGAGAGGACCAATTCCGAATCTCAATACGTGAAAACCCCTAAAAAATCGACTGTCGCGGAAGCGGACTTCGAGGTAAAGCTCCCTAGCCGGCGGCCAGGATAACTTCGCGAGCCGCCACAATCGTATTAATGTGAATCTGCACGGTGTCTTCCACGCGCCGCGCGTACCCTCCCGCGAGCGTGCTCACAACTGGGATTCCGCGCTCATGGGCTTCCACGAACACTTGCCGATCCCGTCGTTTTAGGCCCCCTTTGCTCAGCTTCAATCCACCCAGCTGGTCTTCGCAGAATGGGTCAGCGCCTCCCACATAAAACAACATGTCAGGCTTGAATTCATCGAGCGACCGGTTTACGGCCCGCATCAGCGCGTATAAATATTCATCATCTTCCACCCCATCATCCATTCCCAAATCAACGTTTGAGGGCGGCTTGTACCCCGGATAATTATTTTCCTGATGAATGGATAGCGTAAACACGGAAGCATCATCCTTAAAAATCGCTGCCGTCCCGTTCCCGTGATGTACATCCGTATCTACCACCATCGCTTTGCCAATCGCCCCGTCATGCTGCATGCGGCGTATCGCCACCGCCACATCATGAATCGCGCAGAATCCCTCGCCAAATCCCGCGTGCGCGTGGTGGAATCCTCCGCCGATGTTTGCGGCAAATCGATCGCGCAACGCATTTTGCGCCGCCAGAATCGTTCCGCCAGCCGCCAGCCAGAACGCCTCCGCCAATTCGCGCGAGTAGGGCACTTCCAGCTTCATAATCTCGCTGAGTGTCAACGTCCCGGTTTGCAGCTTGCGCACCCAGTCTTCGGTGTGCACGCGCAATAAATCTTCCTCACTCGCCGCCTCCGGCCGCAGGAAATCCTGCTCGTCGGCAACTCCTTGTTTTTTTAGCTGCTCGGCAATCAACCGGAATTTTTGGGAAGGAAAAATATGCGCGCCAAGATTAAGGTCGTAGCCTTCGTGATAGACCAGCTTAAAGGGCAGCATCACACAGAAGAGGTCTTAGTTCTCGCGGTCCAGGATGAAATCAGGCAGCGTCATCAGTGCCCGCGTGTATTCGGAGTCGCCACGTCCTTCGATGCACGCCTTAGCTTTTTGCGCGTACTCATGAGCCAGATTTCGCGTGCGCTCCAGCGCGCCGGAATCGTGCACCAGCGCTACAATCGTTTCCGGCCGCACGGAGTTAAATTCTTTTTCTTCCAGGACTCGTTTAACCAATTCGCGCGCCTCGCGATGTCCGTTTTCCATCGCAAAAATCAGCGGCAGCGTAACTTTGCCTTCTTTCAAGTCGCTCAACACCGGCTTCCCCAATTGTTTGGACGAAGCCGTGAAGTCCAATAAATCATCGACCAGTTGAAACGCCAGCCCCGCGTAGCGCCCGTAGTCCGCCAGCGCTTCTTCCTCTTCGCCTTCCAGGCCGCCAAGCACCGCGCCCAATCGCGCGCATCCGCTGAATAAACACGCCGTTTTATACGTTGCCAGCCGCAACGCATCCTCTTCATTCACGTCGATGCGCCCAATCTTCGCCAGTTGAATCAACTCGCCTTCCACCATCTTCTGTGTAAGGTCGATCAGCACATCCAATATTCGAAAATTTCTTTCCTCTAGTGCCATTTGGAATGACTGCATGTACAGCCAGTCGCCCGCCAAAACGCTGCGATGGTTTCCCCACCGCGAATTTGCGGACGGTCGTCCTCGCCGGGTATCCGCGCTATCGATCACGTCGTCATGAATCAGCGTCGCGCTGTGCAACAGCTCGACCACCGCGGCCAACCGGATCGCGCCTTTGCTGCGTCGTCCCGCCGCGTGTGCGTTGCAAAGCAGCAGCAGCGCCGGTCGAACGCGCTTCCCTCCACCGCCCAGCAAAAAACTGGTGATCTCTGAAACCGGCTCGAATGCGGCGGAACTTTGCCGCGCCAGTTCCTCCTCAACCATCACGAGGTCGTCCCGCACGAGGTCAAAAATCTCTTTAGCCGTGAGCAGCGCGATGGCTTTCCTCCTGGCCTCGAAATGGACCCGCTGAATCGCTTCTAGTGCGAATCTCACTTTGCAGAAGCATTCCCCTGGTCCAATCGAAAAAAACGCCGGAAATTATTGGTTGTGGCCGAGGCCACATCTTCCGCGCTTAAGTTTCTCACACTCCCAATCACCTTTGCTACCTCCGCCACATACGCAGGCTCGTTTCGCCTGCCCCGATACTCTTGCGGCGCCAAATAGGGCGAATCCGTTTCGATCAGCATTCGTTCCAACGGCAGCTCCCTGGCCACGTCGCGAATACTTTGCGCCTTTGGATAAGTACAATTCCCCGCGAAAGAAATCACGAATCCCATGTCCAGGCCGCGCTTGGCATCTTCCAGCGTGCTTCCAAAGCAATGCAAAACGCCGCCCAGTCCCGTGCTGTTCCACTCTTTTTCCAATTGATCTAAGCAGTCAGCCCACGCATCGCGGCAGTGAATAATAAGCGGCAGCTTGCGTTGCGCCGCCAGCTCCATTTGCTCGCTGAACACTCGCGCTTGCACATCCTTCGGCGAATCGTCGTGGTAATAATCCAGGCCAATCTCGCCCCAGGCAATCACCTTGGGATGCTTCGCCAGCCGCGCCAGTTCATCTAAATGTTCCTGCGTAACCTCTTTTGCCGAAGTTGGATGAATGCCCACCGTGGCGTAAATCCAGTCATATTTTTCAGCAAACGGAATTGCCGCATCCAATTTCTCCGGCCCAGGACCCGTGCCTATCGCCAACACGTTCGCAACGCCGCCCGCCCGCGCCCGCTCCAGCATGGCCTCGCGGTCCTCGGCAAACTGCGGAAAATCAATGTGCGCGTGGGAATCGATCAGTTCCATCTTTGGACTTTTGTCAATCAGCCTGATTGTGCGCCGCCGTCGCAGCGAGCTCGCACGGCCTGCTACTTGAGCCGCGCTCCCACTTCCACATCTTCAGCAAATCCCGCCAGCACTGGCCGCCCTTCCGGCCCCACGGACGCCGCAATAATCATTCCGTTGGACTCCACGCCACGCAGTTTTCTCGGCGCAAGATTCACCACCACCGCCACTTTCCGCCCGATGAGTGCTTCCGGCTCATAAAATTGCGCGATGCCCGCGCAAATTTGCCGGACCTCCGTGCCGATATCCACGGTCAGCTTCAATAATTTGTCCGCACCGACGATTCGTTCCGCCGTTTTGATCTGCCCCACGCGCATCTCGACTTTCGCAAAATCTTCAATCCCAATTTTCTCCGGAGCAGTTGGCGCAGCCGCACCGGCCGGGGCGGGTGCCGCGCTGGCCGGACCGGCCGTCTCACCTGCCGCTGCTGCCACCGATTTTGCCGCCGGATTCTGTAGTTCATTTTCCATCGCTTCAATCCTCTCCATCGCTTCTGATTTTTCCACTCGTGGGAACAACGCCTGCAGCTTCCCAATTTGCGTACCTGCCGCAAGTTGCCCCCACCGCAATTTATCCAACTCCTGCGCGCCTAATCCGCCGGTCTGGCCCAATAATGCCCACACTTTTGCGGTGCTCTCCGGTAAAACCGGATGCGCCAGCATCGTGACGATGCGCAACAATTCCGCCGTGGTCCACAAAATTGTTCCGCGCCGTTGCGTTTCCGCGTCGCTTTCTCCGAGCGTCCACGGCTTCTCCACGGTTAAATATTTATCGGCCGCGGCGACGAGCGACCAGATCACTTCGAGAGCCCGCGAAAACTCGAACGCATCGTAGTGCTTCAGCACTTCGCCGATCGCCGCTTGCGCCGCTGCGGACAATGCGTCATCCTGCGCCAAGAATCCGCCGGCTTTCGGCACTTTCCCGCCGCAGTTTTTCTCAATCATCGTCGCCGTTCGGCTTGCCAGATTCCCCAGCCCGTTCGCCAGGTCGCTGTTATAGCGGGCGATCAGCGCCTCGCGGCTGAAGCTGCCGTCCGCGCCAAACACAATTTCACGCAGCAGAAAATATCGCAACGCATCCACGCCCAGCACTCCGGTAATCGGCTGCGCCGACTGAATATTTCCCCGCGATTTCGACATCTTTTCGTCCTGAAACAATAAATGCCCGTGCGCAAAAATCTTTTTCGGCAGCTCCAGTCCCGCAGCCATCAAAAACGCCGGCCAATACACCGCATGGAAGCGGATAATTTCCTTACCCACCAGATGCACATCCGCCGGCCAGTAGCGCTTGAATTCTTCTTTCCTGAGCGGGTATCCCACCGCGGTAATGTAATTCGTCAGCGCGTCCGACCACACGTAGAAAACGTGTTTCTCGTCCCCCGGCCACGGAATCCCCCACTTCAGCGACGTCCGGCTGATCGACAAATCCCTCAGCCCGCCGCGCACGAAAGAAAGTACTTCATTTCGCCGCGCCTCCGGCTGAATAAAATCCGGATGCTTCTCGTAATAATCCAGCAACGGCTTCTCGAATTTCGACAGCTTAAAAAAGTAATTTTCTTCCTTCACGCGCTCGGTCGGTCGTCCGCACTCCGGGCAATTTGCTCCGGGCGTGGCGTCCTCGATGTACATCTCGTCGTAAACGCAATAATTTCCTTCGTAGTGGCCCTTAACCACAAATCCGTTGTTCTGAATCTCGCGAAATAAATGTTGTACCGCGTGCGCGTGCCGCGTCTCCGTAGTCCGTATAAACCGGTCCACGCGTAATCCCAATTCTTTCCACAAATCCCGGTATTCCGCCGCGACGCGATCTACAAACTCAATCGGCGACTCATCATTCTTCTTCGCCGAGCGTTCCACTTTCTGCCCATGCTCGTCCGTTCCAGTCAGAAAAAGTACGTCGAATCCGCGCATTTGTTTATAACGCGCGATGGCATCCGCCGCGATCGTGGTATACGTGTGCCCTAGATGCGGCCGCGCGTTCACGTAGTAAATCGGCGTCGTAATATAGAATTTCGGCTTCTCTGCGGCCATTTTTCTCGTCTGTCCCCGTCAATTCCGGTGTATTTGCATACTATCGGCGCACTCCAAGCCTGTCAAACCGCGCGATTTTTATTCTGCCGGCCACTTCGCCTGTATCCGCAGCCACTATTCGCGCATCACAATGAACATGGAATTTCGTCAACTAGGTCACTCAGGTTTGCAGGTTCCGGTCCTCAGCTTCGGCACCGGCACTTTCGGCGGCGGCACGGAATTTTTTCGCGCGTGGGGTGCCAGCGATACCAAGGAAGCCACCCGTCTCATCGACATCTGCCTAGAAGCGGGCGTCAATTTTTTCGATACTGCCGACATTTACTCCGACGGCCTCTCTGAAGAAATCCTGGGCAAAGCCATCGCCGGGCGCCGCAACGACCTGCTCATTTCCACGAAAGCCACTTTCCGCCTGGGCAAGGGTCCCAATGATGTCGGCTCCTCGCGCTACCATCTCGTTAAAGCTTGCGAAGCCAGCTTGCGCCGTCTCAATATCGAGACCATCGATGTCTATCATCTTCACGGTTTCGACGCGCTCACCCCCGTCGAAGAAACCTTAAGCACGCTCGATAATTTGGTGCAAAGCGGCAAGGTCCGCTACATCGCTTGTTCCAATTTTTCCGGCTGGCATCTGATGAAGTCGCTTTCCATTTCCGAAAAATTTGGCTGGGCGCGTTACGCC
>Ga0209117_1000163_pt1 | contig 40892 bp, 36 predicted proteins | sample BlaSpr_A8_OM2_M2_FD_187978 | JGI IMG/M metagenome (GOLD analysis project Ga0209117, IMG submission 187978) | Forest soil microbial communities from Thunder Bay, Ontario, Canada - Black Spruce, Ontario site 2_A8_OM2_M2 (SPAdes) (version 2) | ecosystem: Environmental > Terrestrial > Soil > Boreal... | reverse complement strand
GCTCCGGGCAGGTGGTCGGCGTCGAATTCGCGGTCTTCGCGGACGTCGACGAGAACGAATTTCTCGCCGCGATCGAGCCGGGCTTTGACTTCGTCAACGCTGGTTTCGCGGACGCGCTGCTTGGCGTCGTCGACAATCTTCAGAAAGCGCGGTGGATGCTGATGAGCCATGGGATTTTGTAATGTTGTAATTTTGCAATTTCGTAATTTGAAAGCCACTCACTCCGGATTTGGCTGTTGGCTCAAACGTGGGCTCGTTGAGTTATCACATTTTAGATTACCAAATTACCAAATTGCAAAATTACCAAATTTCCACGAGCATGTATTTTGCGGTTTTGTAATATATGACGCTCATTATTCGCCAGTCTCGCATTCACTCCTATGGTTGCTATACCACGCGGCCGATTCGCAAAGGGGCGTTGATCGTGGAATATGTGGGTGAGCACCTCACCTATGAACAGGCCGACGATCTTTACGACGACTCTCCGAGCACGTATTTATTCGGCTTGGACGGCGGCAAACGCATCATTGACGGCTACGGAGTGGCTGCCTTCGTCAATCATTCCTGCAAACCGAACTGCGAGACCGATCAGATCCGGGGCAAGATGTGGATCATCGCGCTGCGCGATATTGAGCGGGGAGAAGAATTGACCTACGACTACAACCTCTACGATGGCGAGGATGACGCGCCCTGTTTATGCGGGGCGCGGCGCTGCCGGGGAAGTCTGTATTCGGCCGCGCACCTGCGCAAGCTCGCCAAAAAGCGCACCAAGGCTGCGGCGGCTGTGGCCTCTGCCGCATCGTAAAGAGACGCGGGATTTTCCGATGCTACAATCATCATCGTTCTGATCTTCGTTCCAATCGCGTTCGGCGACCCTGGAGTCATGCTTTGAACCGTGCTTCCGCCGGCTTGGAAACCATCATCGCCAAAGCTCTTCATCGCGCGCCGGCGAGCGAGAGCGTGTTGCTGGCGTGGCCTGTCGCATGTGGCAGTGCGGTGGCCGAGCGGACACGGGCGCTCAGTTTTTCCGACGGTATTCTGCGAGTGGAAGTTGCTGACGGCGGATGGCGGCGGGAACTCGCAAACCTGGCGCCGCGTTATGTGGCCTTGATCAACAAGTATTCCGCGACTCCGGTGGAGCGAATTGAATTCGTGGTGAAGGCGTAGTCCGCGGAACGCTGGGTTCGTATCAGGGCATCGCTTAGCGATGCCACAATGCTTCGAAAACAGAAGCCTCCTTTAGGGGCTGCGCACCGATGAAAGTTACTGACAAAGACGTCACCTACGTGGCCGACTTGGCCAACCTCGAGTTGACTGAGGAGGAGCGCTCGCGCATGTTGCGCGATTTGAACTCCATCCTTGAATATATCGAACGGCTCAGCGAACTGGAGACCGACAAAGTTGCGCCTATGGCGCAGGTCTCGGACCGCTACGGTGTGGACGAGTCGCGGCAAGGAAGCGATCGGTTCGCGTACGCCATCCGCGAGGACGTGGAACACGGTCTGCGGGAATCTTTGCCGCACGACGACGCAGTGAAAAATGCCCCGGACACCGACGGCACTTTCTTCGAGGTTCCTAAGGTGATTGAGAGATAGATGACAACCTCGACGATTGATGACGTCCGCAGCGCGATCGCGGGACGCCAGACGACCGCGACCGCCCTGGCGCGGGATTTCTACACGCGCATCCGGAAAGAAGATCCCGAAATTGGCGCGTTTCTGACTCTTTGCGAGGAGCGCGCGCTGGCGCAGGCCAGGCGTATCGATGCAATGGCCGCCGAGGGCAAGCCGTTGCCGCCGCTGGCGGGCGTTCCGGTTGCGATCAAAGATGTCATGGTGACGAATGGCGTGCGCACCACCGCCGGCTCGAAAATTCTCGAGAATTTTATTCCGCCTTACGACTGCACGGCAGTGGCTCGCCTGGAAGCAGCGGGCGCGGTGATTCTGGGCAAGCTCAACTGCGATGAGTTTGCCATGGGCTCGTCCAATGAGAACTCGGCATATCACGCCGTGCATAATCCGCGCGATAAAAGTCGCGTGCCGGGTGGATCGTCGGGAGGATCGGCGGCGGCGGTTGCCGCGGAGATGGCGGTGGCGACCCTCGGCTCCGATACTGGCGGATCGATTCGCCAACCGGCGTCTTTTTGCGGCGTGGTCGGATTGAAGCCGACCTATGGACGCGTATCGCGTTATGGCCTGATTGCGTTTGCGTCGTCGCTCGATCACATCGGACCGTTTGCGAAAACGGTGAAGGAAGTCGCGCTCTTTTTGCGCACGATTGCGGGCCGCGACCCCATGGATTCGACCTCCGCCGAGGTGTCCGTGCCCGACTATGTGGCGGAACTCGAGAAGCCGGTGAAGGGCTTGAAAGTGGGCGTGGCCAAAGAATACTTCGGCTCGGGGCTCGATCCAGAAGTGCGCGCGGCGGTTGAGGCCGCGATTCAGAAGCTGGCTGAGTTGGGATGCGAAGTTGTGCCGGTGAGTTTGCCCCACACCGAGTATGCGATTCCCGCGTATTACATCGTGGCCACGGCGGAAGCGTCGTCGAACCTGGCGCGCTTTGACGGGGTACGCTATGGCTTCCGCGCCAAGGCAGGCACGCTTTCTCAGATGTACCGGTTGACCCGCGACGGCGGATTCGGAATGGAAGTCAAGCGCCGCATCATGCTCGGCACCTACGCGCTGAGCGCTGGATACTATGACGCCTACTATCTGAAGGCGCAGAAGGTGCGCACGCTGCTGACACGCGACTTCGACGAGGCCTTCAAGAAAGTGGATGTGATCGCTGCGCCGACCTGTCCGACGCCTGCCTTCAGGTTAGGCGAGAAGGTGAATGATCCGCTGGCCATGTATCTGGCCGATATCTACACCGTAACTGCGAACCTGGCTGGCATTCCTGGAATCTCAGTTCCGTGCGGCGAGAATCACGAGAAGCTGCCGATCGGCCTGCAGTTGTTTGCGCGTCATTTTGATGAGGCTACGATGTTGAGAGTGGCACATGCGTACGAGCAGGCTGGAAAGTCCCCGTAGGGGCAGTGAGCTAATCTGGATTTGGACGTAGCGGAATCTGTCGGAGAGCTTTTACGGTATCTGCCATGTCAGATTTCTTGGCACTAAGCTCCATCCTCTCGGTGACAATCCGCCAGAGATGATCCTCGATGCTTTCATCGGAAGCACCGGTCACCAGCAGTTCGTACACGCCGCCTAAACAACCGTCGTACTCATCCTGAGCGTTCGGCTCGTCTTTAACACCAATCGGATCCCAGACATCCATCAGAACATGCCGGATTGCGACCCTGATTCATCGAGATTCGTATTTTTCAATCATGTCGCTCTTTCGGGCCGTTGACATTCCTGGCCCGTGGGTTAGCATACAGGAAAGGCTGGAACTACCGGAATACAGGAGTCGGTGATGAACATCGAAATCCGCGACCGGGCTCTGGAGGCTAGAATTCAGAGACAAATACAGGCGACCGGCTCCGGCAGCGTCGAGGAAGTGTTGCTCCGCTTGCTGGAGACTCAGGAGGAACAGGATCGCTGGCTCTTGGAAAATCGCGAGGCGAACAATGCAAAGATCCGGCGCGCGATCGAGCAACTCGACCGAGGCGAGGGCATTCCCGAAGACCGCCTCGATGCTTACCTGGCGGAATTGAAGGCCAAGCCTGAATGAGCGTGCGCTACGTCCTCGCGCCCGAGGCCGCGCTTGATCTCGTCCCAATCTGGCGGTACATCAAGAAGCAAAGCAGCGTTGCAGTCGCTGAGCGTGTTGAATCCGTCATCCGCGAGAGGATTGCTTTCCTGGCGAGAACGCCGGGCGCCGGACATTGGAGTAAAAACTTGACGGACGAGGCGGTGAGGTTTCCCGGTTTATTCGTACCTCATCGTCTACCGGCCGGAGACGAAGCCGTTGCAAGTTGTCTCCATTCTTCACGGCCATCGGAACGTAGAACAAATTCTCAAGGATCGTTTTTTATAGGGAGAATTGCCGCGTGCCCCACCCAAGCTTTGTTTGGACGGCGGGCCGTCGATCCGCTTAACTTACATAGCTTCGTAATACCGCTCGCCAGCGCAGGCGCGGCATAAGACTCGCCCGTCGCGCTCTACTTCACGGCGGAAATTGATACCTTCGCCGCACTCGGCGCAGACAAGGCGCTCGCCCTTGTATCCCGGGAATTCTTCCGCGGGGAGTTCGACCTTTACCCACTGCTTCGTGAATAAGTCGTCTTCCGGCATTTCGCGATAGGCCAGCATCTGCTGCTGGTTCTTGCTTTCGACTTCGGGATGCATCGCGCGCGCCAGTGCCTTGGACGATTCTTTCGCGGCGATGCGGATGGCTTTGCCGGTGCTCACGTCAACGAAGGTCGCCGCCATCTTTCCCCAGTCGCGAAATTTCAGGGCGCGCTTTCCAAGACGGCATCCGGTGACTACGGCTATGGCGTCGGTGGCGCAGCGGTCGATTTCGACGAACGCGACCAGACGCTTCCGATCTTTGCCGCGGGGATCTTCGATGCCCAGCTTTTCGAGCCCCAACATGGCCAGGCGCACACCCAGTACCTGCCCCGCGCAGAGATGGCCGTGGGCTCTTTCGGCTTCGAGAAGATATTCGTCGAGCGAGAGCATTTTGTAATTTGGTAAATTTGTAATTTGGTAATTTGAAAACCTTACGCTCCGAACTCTTGAAATTAAAAAATTATCAAATTACACAATTACCAAATCTTCTTCACTTTCGTCTCCATCGTACTCCGTCTTTCGTGTTCTCCACGATGATGCCGGCGGCGGTCAGTTCGGCGCGAAGTGCATCCGACTCTTTGAATTTGCGCGCGTTGCGCGCGGCCTGCATCTCTGCCAGTTTTTGATTCACCTGCTCATCAGATAGTTGCGCGGAGCCAGCGATCTCCATCAATTCAGGGCTGATTTCTTTTTCGCGACCTTCGGCACGGGCCCAGTCGAGAATGGCTTTCATCTTAGGCTGGTCGTCATCTTTGAGTACGCCGAATATTTCATCGAACTTTTCCAGCGCTCCGAGCAGCGGCTTCACGTCGTCCTGGCGGAAGTTGTTCCCGCCCGCTTCCGCGGCGTCGAGCGCGGTGTTGGCTTTGCGCAACATGTCGAACATCGCCGCTTGCGCCTCGGCGGTGTTCAAATCGTCGTCGAGAGCGCTCTTCATTTTCGCGATGGTTTCGTCCGCCAGTTGAGACATTGGCGAGGTCGCGCCGGCGGGGAGCTGCGTGCTCGTCAGACGGAAGCGGAAGTTGCGTAATTTCTCCACTGAACTGGCCGCGGACTTCAAGCCATCGAAAGTAAAGTTCAGTTGATTGCGATAGGGTACCTGCGTCAGCAGCCAGCGGATCGATGACGGCTTGTGCCCGCGCAGCACGAGATCCCGGATGGTGAAGAAATTCCCGAGACTTTTCGACATCTTCTGGCCCTCGACCAACAGAAAACGCGCATGAAACCAATAGCGCACAAATTGCTTGCCGCTGAGTGCCTCCGACTGCGCGATTTCGTTTTCGTGATGCGGAAAAATCAAGTCTTCGCCGCCGGCGTGCAAGTCAAAACTTGGCCCGAGTTGCTCCATCGACATCACCGAGCACTCGATGTGCCAGCCCGGACGCCCCGGCCCGATCGATGTGTCCCACGAAGCTTCGCCCGGCTTCGGAGCCTTCCAGAGGGCGAAGTCGCGGGCGTTGTCCTTGTCGTATTCGTCCACGTCCACGCGCGCGCCGTCGGTCATGCCGGCAAAATCTTTTTTCGAAAGCTTGCCGTACTCGGGGAATTTCGCGATGCGGAAATAGTAAGAGCCGTCGTCGGTGCGGTAGGCAAAGCCTTTCTTCGCCAGTTCAGCAATGAAGTCGGCCATCGCATTGATGTGTTCGGTAGCGCGCACCAGAACCGGCTGCTCAATGCTCAAGGTAGCCGAATCTTCGAGAAAAGCCTTGGTAAACTTCGCGGTGTACTGCTGCACGGTGACGCCGTCGCGCGCGGAGTTGAGAATGATCTTGTCGTCCACGTCGGTGATGTTCATGACGTAGCGGACATCGTATCCGCTCTGGCGCAGAAAGCGATAGAGAAGATCGACGGCGATAAATGTGCGGAAATTGCCGATGTGGCCGTAGTCATAGACGGTCGGTCCGCAGGCGTACATGCGAACGCGGTTGCCGTCGAGCGGATGGAAATCCTCGATCTTCCCGGAAAGAGTGTTATAGAGACGCAGTGCCATGGGTGATGACGAGTTCGCGAGTGCTGCGCGAATCTTTCATTCTAGGGGGGCGCGAGAAAAGGGGTCAAATGCGTGCCGATCACGGCTACGAGGCAGCTTAGGGCTGCGGCTGGGGATGGTGTTTGTCCGAACGCAGATCTTGAAAGGCAGGGCTCGTCTGGAATCGTTCGGGAAAATGTTTTTCGTAGGAAGCTAGTCGCGGGCAAATCGTGCGGTGGAACCAATCCACCCCGTATACCGCCATTTCCTTCTTTGCGTCTTCCGGAGTCCAGCCTTGCTCGGCCATGCGGTACGCGGCTATATCCATTCCGGTCCGGTCGTCGCCCACCTTACAGTGGACGAAAACCTTCTTGCCCGGGTTCTCGCGGAGCAGGGTTAGAAATCGCGCGAAAACTTCATCGTTTGGGCTGAAGCAACGCCAGGGAAGTGCGACATATCTCATCCCAAGCCCAGTCACAAGCCGACGCTCGCCCGCACGTGAACCGCGCAGGTCCACCACAATGTTGATACCGAGCTTGGCGAGGTTGGCAAAACCCTCATGGCTCGGCTGCCCGCCCCGATACAGCGTGGGGGTGACCTTACCAAAGTTCGGGACGCCCCGGAGCTTTGACTTGGGAGGGATGGCACGCTTCGTTTCCGAGGATACCGCGTCGACCTTTGGCGGCGGGGTTTGCGCGGCCAGGCACATTGGCCCCGCAACGAGTGTGCAAGTACAACCCACTCTGAATGCTCTCGCGACTCTGTCGTAACAGGATCGAGCATATTGGAGCAGACATTCCCGCAACCCCCCTTCCGTACTCGTGCTTCCCACTCTTGTTCTCGCTATGGCGCTCACTCTGGCATCCTACAACCTGATCAGGTTCCCACGAAGTTTCCTACGCTCTGATCTCCCATTCTAGCCGCCGTATTCGCCGGCCAAGCTGCTACAATCGGCAAGCCATGTCGAGGGTATCTCGAACCCAGATTCTCTCGTTTTCTGTTCTGATGCTGTTCCTCGCCTTGCCGACCTCCGGCGATGCTTACTCTGTGCTTTCTCACGAGGCAATCATTGACGCAGTCTGGGTTACGCATATCCAGCCGCTCCTTCAGAAACGGTTTCCTAACGCCACTGCTGACGAGCTTCGCCGAGCCCATGCCTACGCGTACGGTGGGGCGATCATCCAGGACATGGGCTACTATCCATACGGCAGCAAGTTCTTCAGCGACCTGACGCACTACGTCCGAAGCGGTGACTTCATTGAAGGCCTGCTGCGCAATGCGCGGGACATTAACGAGTACGCCTTTGCGGTCGGCTCAATGTCCCACTACGCCGCCGACAACGAGGGCCACCGTCTGGCCGTCAATTCGGTGGTTCCTTTGCTCTACCCCGAGTTGAAAAAGAAATACGGCAACGTGGTGACCTTCGAAGATCACCCCCTCGCACACGTGAAGACGGAGTTCGCCTTCGACGTCCTTGAAGTGGCGAAGGAGCGTTACGCGCCTGATGCCTACCACGATTTCATCGGATTTGAGGTTGCCCAACCGCTCCTGGACAGAACGTTCGAGGAAACATACGGATTAGAGCTGGGCTTGGTTCTGCAAAATGAAAATAAAGCGATCGGCTCGTATCGTCACAACGTGAGCAAAGTCATCCCCAAAGCGACCAAGGTTGCGTGGCAAATCAAACAGAGTGACATCCAGAGAGATCTTCCCGGAATGACCCGCAACCGGTTTCTCTATAACCTGTCACGCTCCAGTTATGAGAAAGGCTGGGGCAAGGACTACCGGCAGCCGAGTATCGGTGACAAGTTTTTGGCCTTTCTCTTTCGTCTGATCCCGAAGATCGGGCCCCTGAAAATCCTGGCGTTCCGTACACCAACGCCCGAAGCTGAAAAGATGTTCGAAGCCAGCTTCAACGCCACTCTTGACCGCTATCGCCGTCTCCTCACCGACCTGGGAACCGGGAAGGTGGAACTTCCGAACGATAATTTCGATGTTGGCGTGCGCACCGCGCTTGGCGAATATCACCTGAGTGACGATACTTATGCGGAGCTCCTTCATCGCCTGGCGGAACAGAACTTCTCCCGCACGACCCCGGAGCTAGGGGCCGAGATCGAACGTTTCTACGCCGGCCCGGCTTCCCCGAACGCATCCAAGCGAAACCCTCGCCGCGCGTCCCGCATCCAGAGCGAACTGAACCGACTGAAATCCGCCCCGTCTATCGGTCACCGCTGAGATTGAATCGCGTTGACACACTCGCGGGAGTGTTTCTATTCGCCGGGAAGTTGCCCGGTCGCATGCAGCCGGTGCTGCACCAGAAATGCGTAGTGCACGGCGGAGACGATAGTGAAGATAAACGTGGCGCGCAGGAAGATGGTGCGCGCGATCCAGACCCAGCGTGCAGGCTCGATCAGCAGCAAGAGCACGAAGAGAATCGCAGCCACTTGCGCGAAGGTGTTGGCTTTGCCGAAGATGCTGGGGCGAAAATCGCGCAAGCCGGCGATCATGAAGAGCACGCCGCTGATCAGCAGGATGGAGATGTCGCGGCTGAACACCACGATCGTGTACTTCCACGGAACCAGCGCGCGTTGCTCAATCGAGAGCACAAGAAACATGGTGCTCATCAGCAGCTTGTCGGCAATTGGGTCGAGATACTGGCCGAGCAGCGTTTGCTGATGCAGGGTGCGGGCTAGGAGTCCGTCGAGGCCGTCGCTCAATCCGGCGAGAATGAACAGCGCCAGCGCCCACTTGAAATCGTGCTTGACCAAGTTGATGACGATGAAGGGCAGGAAAATCATCCGCAGCAGCGTGAGCTGGTTGGGCGCGGTCAGGATTTGCCGGTAGTTCACCGCTACTTTTCTCCTCCAGCTTTTCCTATGGCGCTCCCGAGAAACTCGCTCAGCAGAAGCGGGGCGGGATCCTGCCCGGTCTTCTGGGCGAAACGCTGAGCGAGCGAGAGGATGTTTCCCTCGGGAAGATCGAGTTCCATGCGCTCCACGCGGTGCATGGGAAAGAAGACGACGCCGGAGGTGAAGGGCTCGCCGCTCTTGATCTGCGAGGCCAGATCGTCGAAAGACGCGACATCGACACCGCGCAGGCTGAGGCCTTCGCCCGAAAGATGGAGAATCGCGCCCCAGAATTTTTCGCGCGGGTTGCCCAACGTCGCGATCACGAGCGCGCCAGGACGGAAGGGGCTGACAGCTTGCGGTTCCTGATAAAAGCTAGTGCTGGGCACAGTGCGATTGTCGTCTGTGGGGGAGGGAAAATGCAAACAGAACGTTACTACGACCGCAACGCGCGGGATGCACAGGAGTTCACGGCGGGTGGCCCATTCTAAATTTCGCGTTCTTTGCGAAATTTAGAGTGGGGATTTGCGAGTTATGCGAACGTCCGGAGGACCGGGAGTAAGCGGTATTCGCCACTACGCGACAGGCTGTGATGGCAACTGCCCCACTCAAGCCAGAACCAGGCTTGAATGGGCCACCCGCCAAGCACTACATTCGGTGTTGAATCAGAGCGATGATAGAGGTTTGCCGAATAGGCGTACAATTATCGCCGTCAAAAACGGAGGTGCGCTGATGCCGCCACGTCCTCTACCATTGGTCCACTCACTACAAGAGGCTTGCCGTGAGGTTCGTGACCAGCCGCAAGGAAAACCGGCCATACAATTCGTGTCTATGACACAGGATTGTACCGCGCCAAATCCTTTGCTCGTGCAGGTCTGCACCAATCTAATCATGAGCACTCAAGCCGTTGCAGCTCAGGAAGCAGAAATTGTGGGCGGCGTGCGTTACTTGTTAACTATAGAGGATTTCGTACGGCAACAGGGTCAAGCATGGGGATTCAATCCAGCAACAATTCAAAGGGCGGACGCAAATGCGCAGTATTATGACATTGTAGCTGGGCTCGGGCACGCCAGATATTCTTAGTTATAACGAAGCTGGAGGACAATGATGGGGAAGACCGTAAAACGTTGGGGGCCGAGTGGCGCACCGAAAGTGCGTGTGACTATAGCGAAGCGGCAAGGGCGTAAGGAGCCTCAGCCGAGCGGAGCGGTTCTGTTTCCACGCATAACCAATACCGCGCACATTACGTCGGGCGGCCTGCCGTCGCTGGGGGAAAAAAGGTAAGGACATGACCAGCCAACAAAGTGACACCATTAAAGAGTATGAAAACGAAGTAAGGAAGCGGGGCGGCAACGCGGCGCTAGACTGGAAGGAAAGCAACAGCCCTGAAAGCCGTGGCGTTCTCTTCGCAGATGTCGATGGCGTTACACTGACGATCTACACCGACGGCTTAATAAACATACCCGCACGCTGCTCCTGGAGTTTTGACAAATATACGCACGTAACCGCAGCGGCCTGCGCAAAGGAGCTATGGGCGCGGCAAAAGAAGCGGGACGACGCCAATCCTGAGGCGGCGAAGAAGCGCGCAGGAGGGCATCTCGGTCCGATAGTTGGCCCCAACCTGAAGTGTGGACAAGACCGTTCCCCCCGTTGTCCTTGCCAAGATGAAGACTCAGCATACCGGCGGAAGCGAGCGCAAGGCGCACGTAATGCAAAACATGATACTCGTAAAGAAAAGTATCGAAATTACAACGGCTGTCCTTAGCCTGCGCAACCGCGATGCGCCGACGCGGGCTGGGAAGTTACCGTGGTGCGGATTCCATCGAGCGGGATAAAACGGGCTGAATGCTTTATGAGGGGAAAAATATGTACACGCCGAATCTACGCGATGTTGCCCACTTCGATATGGCAGATGCGCGCGCATTTGTAGACTTCTGGAATTACGTCAGCACAGAAGACCACAGCGCCTATTTCAGGGAATTGAATGTCGGGAACCCTTTGACCGAGAAAACTTTTCGCGAACTCCTCGGTTGGAAATCCTTCCACTTTACGGAAGAAAGGAAATTGAAAGCGCTAACGAGCCTTAGCGCGATCAATCGATTCCGAAATGACGAGATTGCGGAAGATGACATGCGACGCGCAGCGGATCAAGTATTTCCAAGCGGGGGAGTGTGGAAATTCCTTCTTCTGCATATTGCCAAGCCCCACATTTACCCGCTTGCGGACGAAAACGTGTTTCGGGTCTGCGCCCTGCATGGACGAGAGACGAAGCAGCCGTACACGTGGAAGACATACGAAACCTACCGTGATTATTTCGGGCTGTAGCAGAAACCGTCTGCGTCGCGAGGACGATTGAGAACATTCGGGAACTGAAACGGATAGATAGTGCGTTAGTGAAATTTGGGCAGTTTCTGGGGGCGTACTCCCCAATTGTGCTGAAGCCCGTGGCCACCACCGCCATCGGGCTGCCCCTCCGACGAGGAGAAAATTTCGGTTTAGCCGATGCCGCACGCGTATAATCGCCCGGTGCCCCGTACCCCAGGTTCGCGCCCGTTCTTTGGGCGCTAACCTGGGCTTCACTGTACCCCCGAGGGCATGTCACGTGCGCCACTTCTCGCGCACTTCGCGAAGGTGGAATTCCACACTGCCCAGAGCCACTGCGCTCCTCCCAACTTTTTTCATCACGTTTTTCTCGTACGCTCATCACAGACTTGCTCCCCAATCGGTGCGAAGATACCTCGACAGTGCACCATCGAGAACTGCGCCAGTCTCCAGAGACGAACGCGTTTACGGCCTCAAATTTTTCACGTGCTCTTTGACAACAAATGGCCCCGGTCAGCACACCCGCAAGTGCACGCCAAACAGCAAAATGCAACGCTAAGTCCCATCTTTTGAATACTTTGTCTCTAACTATTTTACTATCATCGACTTAACTCATTTTGGGGGGAGGGGGTACCCCCAAATTTCTGAGTTCTTACCCGCCGGTTGGCCCACATCCCGGTTGGCCCACATCGTTCGTGGAGGACGAAATAACTGGAGGCGCGCCACTTCTCGCGCTTTTTCGGAATATCCTACCCGGGGTCGCCCTCGTTCTTCGCCGCTTTCAGATCAATTCCCACCTGCTCTGCCTTCTTATAAAGATGCGACCGCTCCAGTCCCAGCGCGCGCGCCGTGTTTGAGATCTGGTGGTGATTGCGTTTCAACTCCGACAAGATAGTCTGTTTCTCGAAGGCGCGCACACGATCGGCCAGCGGGCCGGTGCCGGCCAATGCAGAATCGGGCGCGGCCACTGAAGTGGGCAGCGCCAGAGCCACGGTTTCGGAGGTGACCTCCTCGGAAGTTGCCAGCAACATCAGCCGCTCTACTGCGTTTCGGAGTTCACGCACATTGCCCGGCCACGGATGCCCTTGCAGCGCGGCCATTGCGTCTTCGGTGAAGCGCATGGGCTTCCATCCGTTGGTGGCGCTCACTTGCTGGGAAAAGTGCTCGATCAGCGCCGGGATGTCTTCGCGGCGTTCGCGCAAAGGGGGCAGGCGCAGGGGGAAGACGAAGACGCGGTGAAACAGATCCTGCCGGAATTTTCCGTCGCGTACCTGCGCTTCGAGGTCGCGGTGCGTGGCGACGACGACTCGCACATCCACGGTGATGGCGCGCTCGCCGCCGATTCGCTCCACCTCGCCTTCTTCCAGTACGCGCAGCAGCTTGGCCTGCATAGTGAGCGGCATGTCGCCGATTTCGTCGAGAAAGATGGTGCCGTGCTGGGCTTGCTCGAACTTGCCGAGATGGCGGCCGGCTGCGCCGGTGAACGATCCCTTTTCGTGGCCGAACAATTCGGATTCGATCAGCTCCGCCGGAACCGCGGCGCAGTTCAGCGTGACGAAGGGAGCGCCTGCCCGCGGACTGCGCTCATGCAGCGTGCGCGCCACCAGTTCTTTTCCCGTGCCGGTCTCACCGAGAATGCAGACGCGCGTTTCGCTCGCGGCCACGCGTTCCACTTGCGCCATTAGGCGGCGCATGGTCTCGCCTTTCCAAACGATCTCATGTTTGCCGAGGCGGCGCTCCAGGTCGCGATTCTCGCGCTCCAGGCGGCCAAGCTTCAGTGCGTTCTCCACGGTGAGCAGAAGTTTTTCGGTAGAGATCGGTTTCTCCAGGAAGTCGAGCGCACCGAGCCGGGTAGCACGTACGGCCATCTCGATGTGCGCCTGGCCCGACATCATGACGACGGGAGTCGGCACGCCTTGCGCTTTGAGTTCCTCGAGAAACGCCAGGCCGTCTTTGCCGGGCATCACCACGTCGGAGAGGATCAAGTCGAAAGATTGCGATTTGGCGAGTTCCAGAGCCTTATTTGCGTTGTCGCATACGGTGGCTTCATGCCCTTCCAGACGAAACGCCCGCGACAGCGAAGCCAGCGTGTTGGCCTCGTCATCTACGATCAGTAAGTGCGCTTTTTGCGCCACGGTGTTCGACCTCAACTGAAATGCAAACCCAAATCTACCGCAGAGACGCGGAGTGCGCCGAGAAATCGCACGGCAACTCAATCCTAAACGTCGTTCCTTTTTCCTTGGTGCTCTCGACGGAAATCTTGCCGCCGTGATCGCTCACCACCGACTGCACAATCGCCAGCCCGAGCCCCGTACCATGCTGCTTGGTCGTGTAGTAAGGAGTGAACAAGCGCCCACATTCTTCCTGGGTCAGACCGGAGCCGGTATCGGAGACCGAAAGTTCAACCCGATCGCCCAGGGTCCCGGTGCGAATCGCCAGCTCTCCGCCTTGCGGCATGGCGTCGATAGCGTTAAGCACCAGGTTTTGCAAGGCGCGATGCAGCAGATCGGGATCGGCTGAAATTTCGGGCAACGCATCCGCCAACTCGGTGTGCACCGCAATCCGATTCTTCTCTTTATCGTTAGCTCGCAATTGCGCGTGAAAGACGCGCAGCACCGAGCGCACCACTGCGTTTACTTGCGTCGGCTGGCGCTGAGGCTGCGGCATCTTGGAGAATTCGCTGAAGCGGCCGATGATCGTTTTCAGATTGTCGATTTCCGCCAGCAGAGTAGCCATCCCCTCGTGAAAAACTTCCTCAAACATTTCGGGCGATTTCTGTTTCGCGCGCATCAGATTCTCAACCGTGACCTGCAAGGGGAAAAGAGGATTCTTCAATTCGTGCGCTAATCGCCGCGCGAGTTCGCGCCATGCGGCCACGCGCTCGGCCTGCAGCGTGCGATCTTTTTGCTGCGCGAGATCTTCCGTCATGCGGTTGAAGGACGCCGCCAGCTCGCCCAGTTCATCGCTCGATTCAACTTCGACCTTTGTGCCGAGATCACCCGCGGCAACCCGGCGCGCAGCCTCGGCCAGCGACACGACCGGGCGTGTGACACGGGCCGCGAACCACAGGCTGGCCAGCACCGCTACCAGAATTCCCGCACCGCCGACCAGCATTGCGGTGGAGACGACCTGCCTTTGCAATTCGATCAGCGGACGCCGCGAACTGCCGACGAGCAGAACGCCCATCAGTCGTTGATTCGCCCCGCTCCGATTCGCCGCGCTCTGATTCGCCGAAGTCAGGGCTGGTCCGGTCAGTGGGATGGCGTGAAAGACTTCGGCGTCAGCGGAATCGGAAGTCCAATGGATCACGCCCTGAAATTCCTGCAGTGAGTCGCGCACTTGTGCGACCAGCGGCGCGATCTTGTCGGCGCCCGCGGCCGGCCCGTTCAAATCGAGCAACGATTTTGGATTCCATTTTGTGTCCAGGTTTTGATACAGCAGTACGCGTGTCCCGGCTGGGATGTCGAGCGTCGAAAGGAACCCCTGGTCGAGCCGTTCGCCGCCAATCACGTACAAAGGTTCTTCTCCGACGCGGGCCACCCGCACCGCAAACAGGCCGAGGGTTGCGCCATCCGGCAGCTCTTCGCGTTTCAGAAACGCCCTGGACGGCGCAGTGGCCTCGGGAATCGTGGCTCCGGGAATCGTGGCTTCGGGAATGGCGGCTTCGGGATATCCGAATTTTGCCTGCCACTGCGCGGACGAGAGGATGGTGCCGCGACCGTCGACGAATTCCAGAAAGTCGAGCTGCTGCTGACCCGCCAGTGTGTGCGCTTCGCTCACGTACTGGCCTGAGTCCGTGGCGCCGCGGTTCATATCAAGAGCGATGCGCTGCACGGCTTCGCTGGCGGCCACCGAGTCGACCTTGCGCACAACTTCCAGTCCTCGCCGCTGGAACTCCGATCGAAACTGAGCAGCGACCGCATTCGCGCGGTCCTGATTCGCCTGCTCGAACGAGCGCCGGATGGTGCTGTACACCGACGCCGAAATGACCGCGACGCAGAGCAGCACCGTCGCCGCAAACAATAGAAGAAGTTTCTTGCGGAAGCTCATCGCGAGCCTGCCTCGGGCCGCGAATCAGCCAGCCAGAGATCAGCAAGGGAAAACCCGGCCTCGTTCCACTGCCCCAGTCGGTCCGGCTCCCAGTCGCGCACCCGTGCACTCGTCGCGCTCGCCACCGGCAAATGGAAAAGCGGGATGACCGCGTATCCGTCGAGCAAACTGCGCTCGGCTTGATAAAGATCGTCTAAAGAACGACCGTCCAGAGAGTTGCCGCGAGGCGTCGCCGCGAATGCGGGCCGCGGCAATCCCAGTTGGCGCGCGGCTTCGCCGAGCGACGTGGCTGGATCGGGACTCGGCAGCACTACGCGCATCAGGCGGATGTCCTCTGCTCCTGACAACGATACTTGTACCGTGATGCGAACTTCGCGCGCGTTGAGCGCGATGCGCTCGGCGATCAGTTGGGCTTGCGGGTCTCTGGGATCGTAGCTCAGATTGAGCGCGGGTTGCCGCGAGTCTGCGAGCATAGTCCGAGCGCGTTGCGGATTCGCCTGCGCGGAAAAGACTGCGCTGTAGCCAGTCATCCAGTTGGGAAGAATGCTGGCGGCGGGTTCTCCCGCACCTTTCAACAGCACGGACTGGATGGGCTTGCGATCAATGGCGAATGCCAGCGCTTCTCGAAGGCGAGGGTCCTGCGCCTTTGAGTTCGCGGAGAAAACCAGCGCCAGCAACTCCACGGGGAGCGACAACGAATTGCTGTGCCGCTGCGATCCGTTCGCAGATTGTGGAGCCGCCTCAATCAAGTCGGTCTTCTCCAGTTCGAGCGCGATTGCCTGGTCGCGCAGCGATTTGTCGAATTCGATCTCGACCGCGTCCACAAAAGGACGGCCCGCCCAGCTCTCTTCATTCGCGGCGAGCTTGAGCAGTTTTCCCGGCTGCCACTCGGCGACGAGGAAGGGGCCGGTCCCGATGGGAAGGCGATTGTCATTCCCATTGCGCTTGAGCAAGAGATTGCGCGGCAGCGCGAGTTCGGCGAGCAGAGTAGGCATGGCCGTCTCGCTCTCGATCGACACCAAATCCGCCGACGCACGCACATTCCAGCCGGAATGGAGTGCGCCCAGAATCTGCGCGATGGCTCCGGCCGACGCCGCACTACCGTCGTGGAACTTCACTCCGCGCCGCAGCGTAAATTGCCAATGCCGGGCGCTCGGCTCACTCTGCCACGCCACCGCGAGCGCGGGCTGCGGGCGGCCTTGCACATCGAGTTTTACAAGAGTGTCGCCGACCAGCGAGAGAGTGCGCGCAGCGTCCCAGTAGTCGGCGGGCGTGGCGTTCGCGGGAAGGTCGAGCGAGCCTGGCGCCGATTGCAGCATGACGCGCAAGGTCCCGCCGTAGTGCGGGCGCGTCTCCGCTGTTGCCATCGTTGCCCCGGTCATTACCGCAACCATTGCCACGATCAGGGCGGCGCACAGTAGTCTTTGGCGGAACCAAAATTGTCGTGACCACGGGCAACTGCCGAGCTGCGCTCGGCTTGGACGGGCGAGGGCGCCCGTCCCCACACGAGCGGGGCTAATTGCCGCAAGAAATCGATACACGATACGCCTCATACCACCCTGTGTTTTTTCGTCTTACGATTGCCATTGCGCTATTGCCGCTCGTTTCCGGCCACAGCGCGACGATTCGCCCGTCAAACTCTAGCGCTGAACTGACGGCGACTGGATCGCGATCGGGAATTTCGAACGCGCTCAGGCCGTCGCGGTCTGAATTTCCGGAAGCCAGGTCCTCGCTTTCCGAGACCAGCAACTGCGTGCCCGTGCCGCAACTGGAGCGAACCGCGGCCAGATCGCTGCCGCACTTCCGGCCGCGGACTACCTGGTCCGTGATCCCATCCACAAGATGCAGCGATCCATCCACCGCAGCGAGCGCCCATAGCGTGTAGCTCGATCGCGGAAGCGCGGCCGCCGAATAAAACGAAGGAACGTTGGAGATTGTTCCGATACCAGGAGAGAGTGCTCCGGTGAAGAAATTGCGCGCACCCGCAAAGAAAGCGCGCACACTGCCGTCTTCCGGTGTGAGGGGCCACGGGTCGTCGCTGTCGTTACAGGAAGGGGTGAGCGGCGCGACCGCGCTCGATCGGCAGAAAGTTCCGGGCAGGTAAACGTCGAACAGGTGATCGCGGCGCAGCAGCAGGCGTCCGCGCAAATCGCGAGGAAAGGTGCGCGAGTGAGCGATGGGCAACGAAGCTTCGAGTTCCCAGCGTCCGGCCAGATTCGCTCCCTGATGACGATAGATCGCGACCATGCCGTCATCGAGCACGATCAGGCGAGATCCTCCGGGCATTTCGACCAGGGCGAGGTCCAGTATTGGTTGTTCTTGCGCGAAGAGAAGAGTTGTCTTCAGCACGATCGGCAACGCGGGGGCGAATGGCGTTCCGGTTGGCGATCGCGGCAACGAGATCAGGGCGACCCTTTTTTCGTCGGACCCGATCACAATCTCGGCCGTCCAAACATATTCGCGCAGGCTCTCGGAGAGAACGACCGCGACGGTTCCCATCGCCTGCTCGGCTTTGGTGGTCTGCACGCCTTCGACGTGCAACTCGGCCTCGAGCGCGCTGCGCACTTCGCGCACGGATTTTTCGTCGAGCGAAGAGCGGTTGGTGACCTCGAGTGCAATGGCGCCGGGCCCGGCGGCCGCGGCGATCTTGTGTGCCAGTTGGCGGGCGCTGTCTCCCAGACCCGAAGCGCATAAAGAAGAGGGAAGAAAAACCGTCGCGAGTAGGAACGAAGTCAGCCAACCAAGCCGCAGACCGCCGGACTTTCGAGTGGACTCTCGCGCTCGCATGTGTGGAATGCGCTGATTATAGCGCGTGGCTGATAGTGTCCTATTCATCTCTTTACTCGCGGGCGCGGTGTATACATGTGTCCCTCTGTGTCCTCTGTGGTAGAGGTTCTTCTTTAACCACAGGGAACACGGAGGAGCACAGGGGAAATCCCTGGCCTTCAATCCTTGCCCTTCAACTCTTGCCCTTCAACTATTGTTGAGATTTTCCCTCGGACGTTTCCACGTCTTCGGCCTGGCTCACGTGATTCGGAGCGCCCATGCCGCGCAGCACGTCGTTGGTAAAGAAGAACTTGCCATCTGCCGGGACCATCATGATTTGCAATTTGTCGGAGAGGCGCTCGGCGACAATTTTATTGATCAGCAGCGGATTCTGCTTCAGAATCGCGGCCTCGCTCGCCATGCGTTCGGCGTCGGCGGAGGCGGTCAAGCGGATGCGTTCGGCCTCGGCTTGCGCCAGAAGCTTGCGGCGCTCCCCCTCGGCTTTGCTGTCGATGAGCTTGGCCTCGCCGGCAGCCTCGGCATTCTTGACCGTAGCTTCCTTGCGCGCTTCGGCTTCGAGCTTCGATTGCTGAATCTGTTTCTCTTTCAGCGGGAGCAAATACTGCATGGCATCGGACTCGCCCTTGGCTTGCAGCACGCGGACGGAGGCTTGTCCTTCGGCTTGTTTCACCTGTTGAACCTTGGTTGCGTCGGCGTCGGCTTCGGCGATTTTCACTTGCTTCTGGTGGATCTCGGTCTCGACTCCCATGCGGTCGTTCTCTTGTTCCTTAAGCAGCAGCGACTCGAGGCCCTTGGCATACTCCTGCGGAAGTTCGATGTCACGCAGCATGACTTCTTTCACCACGATGCCGTCGGCGGCCAGCCGTTTGCGAATGATTTCGGCGGAGCGCTGACGAACTTCTTCGCGCTTGGCGGAGAAAACTTCGCGAACGGTATAACCAGGCACCAGTTCACGCCACGCGGTGGCAACCACGGGCGGCACGATTTCCTTTTCCAGAGGTTGCGGCAGATTGGCTTGAATGTAGTCGAGACGCTTTGGGTCAACCTGGTAACGCACGGTGATGGCGAGGCCCAGGGTGAGTCCCTCTTTTGCCTGAACGTGCAGGGCTTGCACGTGCAACGCTTCGCCTTTCGCCGCGCCCTTGGACAGCGCATCTTCGCTGATGCCGGTGGTGAACAACTGGTCGCGCGTGTTGAACAGTTCGACGCGCTCGATCAGCGGCAGGACGAAGTGCACGCCGGGATACAGTGTTCCGGCCAGCGTGCCTTTGGTCTGGCTGAGGCGCACGCCGGCCATTCCGCTGGGGACGATCACGAAGCCCGCCGAGATCAAGAGGGGAGCCCAGGCCAGCATTACGAACGCCACCGAGGTGCGCCAACGAATAGCGGGCGCTGGTCCGGGTGGACCTCCCGCCGGATCGAAGCTCATACGTTTGCGCTGCCAGGCAATCAGCAGGTAAGCGTCGTAGGTGAGAATTCCGGCGGCGATCACGAACATTGCGATTCCCGCGCTCAACAGCAAATACTTCAGCAACAGCATGGTGGTACTCCTTTCAATTCTTGTGCGAGTCTTCAGAAAAGTGTTTAGGAATTTCCGGGCGTCTGGCAAACGCCATGCGGACGATTCGTCCAAAGATGAGTTCTTCGATCAGCAGAGAGGCGGCCAGCGAGAACGTTAGACCGCCGATGATGACCAGGCCTTGCAGCATCGTTTCCATGATTCGCCTCCGGTTCTCGCTGGAAGAAAGGGCAAGCAGATAGCCAGGGATAGACGATTGAAACGAATGGTATTAGCGTGCGTAGCGGCGGTATGCTGTGTCTTCAGAGGCGCGGGTGTGGGTCGGCTGACACGGGTTTTTCGGTGGAGCGCGGGCGTCCTCGCCCGGCGGGACGGGCGAGACGCCCGTCTCTCCACTAGCGAGCCTGTAACTTACGCCCCGCTTACACATCCCATTCTGTGCTAAGGTCTGCTCTCTAGAAGGACCACTATGATCACTCGCCTCGAAGACAAGGACCTCAAACGGCAGAGTCGCCGTCAACTATTGAAACTGGCGCCCGTCGCTGCGTTGGGCGTGTTTGCGTTCCCCAAGGTGAGCGACCGCCTGGTTGCGGCTGGAGTTCGTTTCAGCGACTGGGCATCCGGCGGCCTGTTTCGCTCGCAGCATCCCGCCGCTACGTTCTCGAATTCCGAAGTCGTCCCGTTTGAGAAGTTTCCTTACAACGGCTACGACGTGCTCGACCCCGAAGTCGATCTGGAGAAGTGGACGCTGACGGTCGAGGGCGACGTGCAGCACTCGGGGGAATACAAGCTGGCGCAGATCCAGGCAATGCCGAAGGTCAGCCAGAACACGCGTCATGTCTGCGTGGAAGGCTGGGATGTGGTGGGCTCGTTTGGCGGTGCGCGCATTTCGGACTTCCTCACGCTAGTGGGAGCGAACATGGGCGCGCGCTTTCTGGAAGTCGAGTGCGCAGACGATTACTACGAGTCGATTGACATGGCTTCGGTGCTGCATCCGCAGTCGCTGCTCTGCTACGAGATGTATGGGCAGCCGCTCGATCGCGGGCACGGCGCGCCGCTGCGCCTGCAGATGCCGACCAAGCTGGGATACAAGCAGGCCAAGTATCTGGAGACCATCCGCGTGACCAATGTTCTGAAGCCCGGCAGGGCCGGCTACTGGGAAGACCAGGGCTACAGCTGGTTCGGAGGACTGTGATGGAGAACGAGGAGAAAAACGAAGAGAAGAAAGATACGGCTCCACAGGCGGAACCAGGGCCGATCGCCAAGTCCGACCTGGTCGAGGGAACAGAAGCGAAACCGGAAACGGCTGCGGCCGAGGCTGCGCCGATTCAGCCAGTGGCAAAAGCAGAAGAGCCTGCGCTAGTCCGCGCCGCCTACGAGCATCCTCTGCCGATTCGGATTACGCACTGGGTCAGTGCCATCAGCTTGTTCGTGCTGGTGACCAGCGGGCTGCGGATTTTCCGCGCGTTCCCCAGCTTTGGCCCAAAGATTCCAGAAAAGGTTCTGCTCGATATACCGAAGTCGCTCACGCTCGGCGGATGGCTCGGCGGGGCCTTGCAGTGGCATTTCACGTTCATGTGGTTCTTTGCCGCCAGCGGTGTAGTTTATGTCGCGTATCAAGTCATCAGCGGCCACTACCGCACGATGCTGTTCACGCCCCGCGACATTGCAGGCGTGTGGCCGATGGCGCGGCACTATTTTCTCTTTGGTCCCAAGCCCCCGGCGACGGGTCAGTACAATCCGCTGCAAAAACTGGCTTACACGTCCACTGTTGCGTTCGGCGCGCTGGCGCTGCTCACGGGGATCGTCCTTTACAAGCCCGTCCAGTTCTCATGGCTGGCGTTTCTATTCGGCGGGTTTCATCTTACGCGAGTGTGGCATTTCGTGGCAATGTGCGGATTCCTCGCGTTTATTCCCGGACACCTGATCATGGTTCTGCTGCACGGCTGGGCGAATTTCTACTCTATGCTCTCAGGATGGAAGCGCGAACCCGAGTATCAGGAATAGGGCTCGATGTGGGTGGAGAGCCGGGCGTCCCCGCCCGTCCCTCCATCGTACGACTCAGTTTCTTGCGGCAGTTTAGTGCTTCATGCTGTCGTCATGCTTCATTTCGTCCTTCTGCATGGCGTCTTTCTTTGCCTTTTTGGACTTCTTCTGCTTCTTCGACGAGTCTTTCGCCATGTCGTCCTTCTTCATGTTGTCGCCGCTCTTCTTCTGGTCGTCCTTCATCTGGTCGTTTTTCATTTGATCGTTCTTCATGTCGTCCTGCTTCATGGCGTCGCCCGACTGCGCGAAGGCCAGGGCGCCGAACAACATGACGGTGGACATCAGTTTTACAAACATATTTTTCATGGACACATCTCCTCTTAATTGAATTGTCTATGGATTTGTCGCCCTGATTCCGCAGGGCCAGGCATGAGATGCGGCGAGCGGAGGAAAGTTACAGCCCGGATCTACGGAGCGGTGCTTCCGGAAGCGTGAAACTGCACCTGGACCACGTCGTCAACTCTCAAGAAAAGCTTATTAGGTTTTTTCATTCCCCACTGCACGTACGGAACTTGAAACGAAGCCTTCGCGGTCCAGGCGCTTCCGGCGAAAGTTACTTCGACAGGAAAAGTTACTTCGTGCTCAGCCCCATGCATCGTAAACATGCCGTGAACCTGGAGCGTGGAAGCGCCCGACGCGGCGAGTTGGCCTTCGGCGCGATCGGGACGGAAAACGATCTCCGGATAGCGCCCGCTCTCAATCACATCTTTGTGCATTTTGTTGTCACGCGAGCCGTTGCCGGTCTTGCCGCTGGTGGCGTCGAACGCGATTTCTCCGCTGGCCTTGCCGGTTGTGGGATCGAAGTGAATGACGCCGCGTTTCAACAGGAACGCGCCCTTCACCGTGTGCAGATTGCCGGCCAGAGTAATGTCGGCCCCGCTTTGCGCAGTGTCGAGTTGCAGCAGGAGTTCATGGGTAACCGGCGTCTGCGCCGGCTGGGCCGCCAGCGCAGCGACCACGACTAGCAGACCGATCGGACCAACCACTATCGAACGAAAAGTCTTCGTCATAGATACCGAGTCTCGATGCAGATACCGAGATGGACTCCGCTGGGTCCGCAATGCGTTAGGCCTTCAGCAGTTCCCAACCCAAGGCAATTCCGTTCGAGACGTGATCGTGCGTGGAACCTTCGCCCACATGCATGGCCAACATTCCAGCAAAAGAGCGGGGGCTCGACTGGAATACCTGCATGGTGCGCCGCCGCAGATGGCTGTGTTTGGCCATGAACAGCATCATGCCAGCCATCAGGGCGGGACGGCGGATCAGCGTGCGATGACCTTTTTGATAGCGAGCGAGGTCTCCGCTCGCCAGGCAATCGCCCAGCAGCGCGGCTTGCCGAAAAGTGAGGCAAAGACCTTCTCCGGTGATGGCGTCCACTCCGCCCGAGGCGTCGCCTACCAATACTGTGCGACCACGATACACGCGTCGCAATCTTCGGGTGACGGTGATTGCGCCCCGTTCGCTGGAAGCGTGTTCCGCATTTTCGAGGCGTGCACAAAGTTCCGGAAATTCCCCGAGCGCATCCTCCGGCCGCAGCCGCAACTTCGGGCTAGACGAGATCATCGCCACACAAACTTCTTCGCGGCTGACGGGGGTGACGTAAACTTGGCAGCGACGGCCCCAGTGCAGTTCCATGAAGTCGGTCCAGGGCGTGACGCGGTAGTGGCGCCGGAACGCGAAGCGCAGATTTTTGTTCTGGGGTGCGTCCAGCTCGTGTTGCTCCAGCTTTGCCCAGCCGCGGACGCGGGAACTGGTTCCGTCGGCGCCCACAACCCAGCGCGCGCGCACCAATTCTCCAGCAACCAACGCGCCTTCCGGATGAAGCCCGGTGACCGCCGACTGCCACAGCATGCGCACGCCGCACGCCGCCGCATGATCCAACATGACGCGATGCAGATGCGTACGCCGGATTCCATACGCCGTTCCGCGAGGAAACGCAGCCTCGACTTTTGTGCCGTCGCTCACGAAACGAATGCCGCGGAATGGATACGCTTCGCCCTCGGGAATCGTGACGCCGAGCTGGTGCAGAGCCTCCACTCCGTCCGGCATCAATCCCTCGCCGCAGGGCTTGTCGATCGGCGGCACCGCGCCATCCGCCAGCACCACGCTCAAACCGTGACGCCGCGCCGCGATGGCTGTCGCCAGACCAGCAGGTCCGCCGCCGACTACGAATACATCCCACGGATTCGGGAAACGGTTCACCATAAATTTCTTATCGATCAGCTTCTTATTCCTACTCGCGACTTTCTACCAGCGACCCTCCTACCATTCCAGCAAAACGAATTCCGAGCAGAACCCGGGGCCCATCGCGGCCAGCAAGCCGAGCGTGCCGGATTCGGGGCGGCGATTCTTCATGACTTCTTCGAGCACCACCAGCACGGAAGCCGACGACAAATTGCCAGTCCTGCGCAAGCATTGCCAGGAAACGTCGAGTTCACCATTTTTCAAACCGAGCGCCTCGGCCGTTGCTTCCAGAATCTTCGGTCCGCCGGTATGCAGCACCCAGCTGCCAATGTCGGCGCGGATCAATCCGCGCTCGGCCAGAAAATCGTCGAGATCGTGGGCCAGATTTTTTCGAACCAGGTTCGGAATTTCGCGGGAGAGAACAATGCGAAAGCCTTTTTCCGATACGTCCCAGCCCATCATCTCTTCGGTGTCGGGATAGAACACGGAGCGGGTTGAGAGGATGCTGGGGCCAGAAAGTCCGCAATCAGCGCCGGCCACGATCACCGCGGCGGCGCCGTCGCCGAACAGCCCGGACGAAATCAGGTTGGCCATCGAGAGATCCTCGCGCTGCAGCGTGAGCGAGCAGAGTTCGACCGACAGCACCACCGCGACTTGATCTGGATAGGCGCGCACATAATCGGCGGCGCGCGAAATGGCCGCCGCGCCCGCCACACAGCCCAGCCCGAAAATCGGAACGCGGCGAATGTTTCTGCACAATCCCATCTGGTTGATCAGCAGCGCGTCAATCGATGGACTGCAAATGCCGGTCACCGAAACAAAAAAGAATGCGCCCAGATTTCGGCCATTCAAACCCGCGTCCGCCAGCGCGCCCGTAACCGCTTTCTCGCCCAACTCCTTGGCCGTGCGAATCCAGTGACGGTTGGCCTCTCCCCAGGTTTTCATCGTCAGATATTCTTCTTTGGGAAGCGAGAGGAATCGTCCGTCGACGCCCACGTGACGATGCAAACGCCGCAGCACGTGCGGGTTTTCGATCTGATCGCCCCAGTACTCCTGCAGGGCCGCCAGCAACATCTCCTGGGAGTAGTAATGTTGGGGAAACGCGCTCGCCGCGCTAACAATTCGCATCGTTGTTTCCTTCTCGGAGGACTCGGGCCAACCTCGCCGCCGGTGTACCCGAAATTGTATGCCGATTAGAGAATTTTAGATGCGGACCGCGGTGTTAAAGTATGTAACTTGTATGTAACTTCAGAAAGGCAGGGCCAACCAGTGAAATTCATCGTCGGACTGCTACTCGGCCTCATCCTCGTGCCCGCCGGGGCTTATCTGTATTTCACAGGCGGCATTGCTCCCGTTGCCACTACCGACTCCGACATACCCTTCGAAACTTTCTTTGCGCGCAAGGCGTTGAATGCGCGCATCGCGAAAGACATGCCGAAGAGCGTCCCGATCCAGGCGAACGAAGCCAACTACCTGGCCGGCGCTGAACTTTACAAGCAGCATTGCGCCGTTTGCCACGGCTTGCCCCTGACCCCGAAGACGGCGATTGCGACGGGAATGTATCCGCGACCGCCGCTGCTGTTCGAGGGAAAAGGCGTGACCGACGATAAGCCGGGCGAAAGCTACTGGAAGATCTTCAACGGCATTCGCCTGTCCGGCATGCCCGGCTTCAGCAAGTCGCTTTCTGAAACGCAGATGTGGCAATTGGCGATCCTGCTAGCCAATGCCGACAAGCTGCCCCCCTCGGCAAAAGCGGTGCTGGTCGCGCCAATCGCGGCGAGCGCGCCAGCGGCAGGCGTCCCGCCGGCGACGAGCGCACCGGTCTTTCCTAGTGCCGTGCCGAGTTCCGTGCCGCCGCCAAAATAAGCCAGTTGAACCTCAAGAATTCGTCATCCCGTCAAGCGAAGCCAGGGAGCGCTAACCCCAGGCCCCGTCTCGCGCTATCGTGTAGGCATGGCGTTTGGCCGTCCCAGAAAACTCTTTACCGAAGCGGAGCTTTACGACTACGCCGTGGGCGCACTGGCGCGCCGCATGCGCTCGGTTGCGGAACTGAAGCGCCTGCTGCGAAACCGGGTGGAAGCCGACACCGAAATCGGCAAGACACTGGTGGAACTGATTGTCGTTCGCCTGAAAGACCAGGGCTATCTGAACGACGCCAAATACGCGGCGGCCTTTTCGTCGTATCGCCGCGACAATGAGAAATTCGGGCGCATGCGGGTCGTCACCGACCTGAAGGCGAAGGGAGTGCACGGCGACGTCATCGAGAAAGCGGTTTCTTCCGTCTATGACGGCGTGAAAGAAGAAAATCTCGCGCGCGATTATCTCCGCCGCAAACGCCTGCAGAAGCCCAAAGACAAAGACCAGAAGCAGACAGCCCGCATCTTCCGCCAGTTGATGCGCGCAGGATTTGGATCGAAAACCATATTCACGATCCTGAAAAAATGGGACGTGGACGAAGAAACTCTCACCGAACTCGAGAACGAGACTTCTGAGGCGTAAGCCAAGGTGTCAAAGTTTCAAGGTTTCAGAGTTTCAAAGACTCGTCACGGTTCGGATCGCGCAGCTTTTGCCGGTTTCCCTGAAACCTCGAAACTTTGAAACCTGGCTCTTCTGTCCTGTGGTTGCGCCCATCCCTCATTCTCTGATAGAACTTTGAATCTAACGATATACTTGCAATTCGCCTGGAGGAACGATGAAAACGAAGTTCTCTTTGAAGTTCAATTTAATGATCGCAGCCGCGCTGCTGGCGCTGACTGCGTTTTCGTATGGCCAGGCCGGAACCGACGTGAAGGACGCGGCCGAAGATACCGGACACGCGACCAAGAAAGCCGCAGTGAAGACGGGACACGCCACCAAGAAGGCAGCCGTGAAGACCGGCGAAGCCACTGAAAAAGCCGCCGACAAAACCGGCGATGCCACTGCGACCGCTGCCAAGAAGACGGGGCACGCAACCAAGAAAGCAGCCGTGAAGACCGGCGAAGCCACTGAAAAGGCCGCCGACAAAACCGGCGATGCCACTAAGACTGCTGCCAAGGATACCGGAAAAGGCGTGAAAAAAGGCGCCAAGGCAACCGGCAAAGGCGTGAAGAAGGCTGGCGAGAAAACCGAAGACGTAGTGAAGTAAATCTGTGAAGTAAACCTGCTTTCTCACGACGGCGTCGAAGTGTCGGCTGCGAACTGTTTGCGCAGCGGGCCTTCGCCGCCGATCCAAGTTTGGAGCGCCGGGCGTCCCCGCCCGGCTGGACGGGCGAGACGCTCGTCCCTCCACTCTGCATCTGCGCTGTGTCCTCTGTGGTTATCGTTTAGAATTTAACCGTCCATGCTGACAGGCTCTGAAATTCGCCGCAAATTTCTGGACTTCTTTATTCAGAAGGGACACCGCGAGGTGCACTCCTCTTCGCTGGTCCCGGCCAACGACCCGACGCTGCTCTTTACCAACGCCGGAATGAACCAGTTCAAAGATGTCTTCCTCGGCCTGGAAAAGCGCGACTACTCGCGGGCCACGACCTCACAGAAATGCGTACGCGCGGGCGGCAAGCACAACGATCTCGAAAACGTAGGCTTCACTAATCGTCATCACACGTTTTTCGAGATGCTGGGAAATTTTTCGTTTGGCGACTACTTCAAGAAAGACGCCATCGCTTACGCGTGGGAGCTGATCACGTCGTCGGAGTGGTTCGGGATTGATAAGGCGAAACTGTACGTCACCATCTTCAAGGGCGAAAACGCCGTTCCGCGGGATGCCGAAGCTTACGACCTGTGGCTCGGCCAGGGCGTCCCGAAAGATCGCATCTTCGAGTTCGGCACAAAAGAGAATTTCTGGCAGATGGGCGACACCGGTCCCTGCGGTCCCTGCAGCGAGATTCACTACGACATGGGCGCGAGGGCTAGCGATCGCGGTCATACCGACTGCACGTTTGGCTGCGATTGCGGACGCTACGTTGAACTCTGGAACCTGGTGTTCATGCAGTTTGATCGGGATGCCAGCGGCAAACTGAATCCGCTGCCTAAGCCGTCGATTGACACGGGCGCGGGATTGGAGCGTCTGGCAGCGGTGCTGCAAAGGGTGGTTTCGAATTACGAAACGGACCTGTTTCTGCCGCTCATAGAGGAGGCGGGGAAACTGATTAAATACGATCCTTCCGACGATTCCGTCACATCCGATAACCCAGAGGCTTCGTTACGAATCATTGCCGACCATTCGCGTGCTTCGACGTTTTTGATCTCCGACGGGGTACTCCCGTCGAACGAAGGCCGAGGCTATGTGCTGCGTAAGATCATGCGCCGCGCCATCACGCACGGGCGCCTACTAGGGCAGACCAAGCCGTTCCTGCATGAGATGGTCTTTGCTGTGCGCGAACTGATGCAAGACGCTTACCCCGAACTCATTGAAACCGCCCAGCGTGTGAGCGAGGCCGTTCTGTCAGAGGAGACACGCTTTTTGCACACGGTGGATGCCGGTCTGCGTATGCTGGAAAGGGAACTGAATGAATTGCGTATCAAACAGGCCGAACCTCTGAGAAAGCTGCCCGGTCTTGTGGTCTCATCAGAGCCTACAGTGCTGCCTGGAGCTATTGCCTTCAAACTTTACGATACGTACGGGCTGCCTCTGGATTTCACGGAGGACGTACTGCGAGACCAGGGGGCCACCCTTGACAACAAAGGTTTTCATCAGGCCATGGAGGAGCAGAAGGCTCGCGCCCGAGCGTCCTGGAAAGGCGCGGCCAAGCAGACTGCCAACCCCGCTTATCAGCAACTCCCGAAATCAGATTTCGAAGGCTATCGCCAAACTCGCTCTGACAATTGCGAAGTGCTCGCCATCATCAAGGGCGGTCAGGGTGCGCAAGAACTCAAGCCCGGCGACCAGGGCGAGGTCATTCTCGACCACACTCCTTTCTACGCCGAATCCGGCGGCCAAGTGGGCGATCGCGGATGGCTTTACTCCGACGATCACAACACCGTCCTTGCCGAAGTGACAGGCTGCTACTACCCGGTACAGGGTGTGCGCGCGCACCAGGTCAATGTGAAATCCCCACCCTCCGCAAAAAACGCGGAAGGGTGGGGCACCCTGCGGGTAGGGCAGAAGGTGGATGCCGTGGTTGACACCTCGATTCGCGAGGCCACCATGCGCAATCACACGGCTACGCACTTGCTCCACGCGGGGCTGCGCGAAGTTCTGGGCAAGCATGTGAAGCAGGCGGGATCGCTCGTGGCGCCGAATCATCTGCGTTTTGATTTTTCGCACTTTACCGGCGTCGAGGACGAAGAGCTGCAGGATATTGAAGACATCATCAACAAAGAAGTTCTGCGCAACGAACGAGTCGAGATCGTCGAGAACGTTCCGATTGACGTGGCCGTCAACGAGTATCACGCGATGGCGCTGTTCGGCGAGAAATATGGCGACAAGGTGCGGGTGATCAAGATCGGCGATTTTTCGACGGAACTGTGCGGCGGCACGCACACCGGCGCAACGGGCGAGATTGGCCTGATCAAGATTTTGAAAGAGGGAAGTGTGTCGTCAGGCGTGCGGCGCATCGAGGCCGTCACCGGAGAAGGCTCGCTGCGCCACTTCCGCCAAGATCACGAACTGGAAGGCGTGGTGGCGGCGCTGAGCAGCAAGGAAGCCGAGTCTCCCGCCGAAGCGCTGCGCGCGGAACTGGAAAAGCGCGATTCGGAAATCAAGCGGCTCACGCGCGAGCTTGACCAGGCGCGGATGAAATCGGCTTCGTCTTCGGTAGCTTCAGTCAGCGACAAAGTCAGAGAAGTTCGCGGCGTCAAAGTGCTTGCCCATCGGGTGGATAATCTCGAACGCGCTCAGTTGCGCACGCTGGTCGATCAACTGCGCGACAAACTCGGCTCGGGCGTGGTAGTGGTCGGTTCGGCGACGGATGGAAACGTTTCGCTGATTGCGGGCGTCACCAAAGATTTGACCAGCCGCATCCAGGCCGGCAAAGTCGTGGGCGCGGTAGCGCAGAAAGTCGGCGGCAAGGGCGGCGGGCGTCCGGACCTGGCGGAAGCGGGCGGGAAAGATGCCGCAGCGCTGGACTCAGCCCTGGATGAGGTGTACAAAGTCGTGGAGTCTTTGCTGGGGTAGATTTCCTCTGTGCTCCTCCGTGTCCTCTGTGGTTCAAGCTTTCTTTTCAACCACAGGGGACACAGAGGGCCACAGAGGAAACCATACGGGGCCGCCATGGATGACCGTATCCATTTCATCGAGCACAAAGGCAAGCAGATTCTGTTGTTCGATTTTTCCCACGCGACAGCCCAGCAGATGCAGCTTCTGCTTGAGCACGCGCGGATTCTGGTGGCGCAGCATGCGCGCGAGTCGCTAGTCACGTTCGTCGACTTCACCGGCGCCACAGTGGATCACGCAGTCGCTACCAGGATCAAAGAAGTGCTGACGCTCGACCGTCCATTTGTGAAGAAGACGGCGTGGGTCGGAACGGAGAGTATCCCTCACGCCTTCATGGAAAACTTCGAAACTTTTTCCCAACGCGAGATTGCGACCTTCAAGACTCGGGAAGAGGCGATGGACTGGCTGGCGGGAGAATAGTTCCCGGTTCTCAGTTCTCAGTTCTCAGTTCTGAGTTCTCAGTTCTCAGTTCTCTGCGATTCGTTCCGGGGTGGTTGAGTTGGAGGGTTTCTGGGAACTGGGAACTGAGGACTGCTCGGAGGTGCTTCATGGACCCGCTGGTCAATAGCGAAGCAGTTTTCTACGGCAAGTTCGTCCAGGCCGCATATGCGATGTTCAAGCGTGACCGTGGCAACCTGAAGCCCGAACCTCAGCCCGGCCGGACTCAAACTCATCTGGTGATCAGCGAACCAGCCGGGCGGGACGCCCGGCTCTCCACCAGCAAGCTTTTCCCCGCTGGTGCCCGCTGAGCTTGCGGGTTGGAAGCATGAGGGGTTTACCTTAGCGGCTAAAGCGGCGCTTTATTCAGCGGCACTTACGGCACGGCTGCCGTGCCCTTCCCAAAAAACCTGCGTAAATCAGAGTTTTTCCGCCTGCGGCGCGGCTGAAGCCGCGCCCCTTCAAAGCACTTCTATTCGCACCTTCAAACCCAGCGCATAAGCTCGAAGATCTGAGTTTACCAGTTCAATTTCAAGGCAAACTGAAACTGGCGCGGGTCGTAGGCGGCGGTGGGCTGACCGGCGTTGGTGAAGAGCGGGCTTACGGCCGCCGTGTTGTCGCGGTTAGCGATGTTGAACATGTCGACCATCAGATCCATGTTGAAACGCTCGCCGAAGTAGACCTTCTTGGCGACGCGCATGTCGTTGAAGACCGTCCATGGGGTGATACCCGCATTTCGGCCCAGGTTGCCGTCGAGGGAGAGGAGGGTGCCGTTGAAGCCGAGGATGCAGGGCTCCTGAAAAATTCCGGTGGGAGAGAACTTCGACTTGACCACTGCATTTCCGATGGCCGTGCACGCAGGGGTTTCGAAGGTGTTGGGGCGGCTGGTGAGAGAGGACAACTGGAGATTATCGCCGCCGGCTGTGATGATGTTAAACGGCCGTCCCGAGCCGAACTCCACGAGAGGGGCAAAGGTCCAGTTGCTGAAAAGCTTGCTGGCGAAGCCGCTGCCGGAGAGCTTGCCCGTCTGGTAAACGCCGCTGAAGACGAAGCGCTGGCGCTGGTCGAACAGCGACGTTGACCGATCAAGACTGGGGAAGTAGCTGTCCTGCGGAGTGAGCGTGGACTGCAAGTCGGTGGAATCGTCGATGGCGTGCGACCAGGTGTACGAGGCCAGGAACTCGTAGTGATTGCTGAAGCGCTTGCGGAGATTGGCGGTCAGGCCGTGATAGACCGAGCTGCCGTTGGAGAAATTGGCGTCCATGTCGCCGAAGGGGATGCAGCCCGTGTACTCGAAGGTGGGAGGCGCCGGATTGCATTTTGAATTGAACCCCGGGAGGGTCGCGAGAAGAGCCTGCGCCTGACCTACGCAAGGGGCTTGGCCGCTCAAATAGAATCCGGCGGCGATGGAAGGATTCAGTCCTCCGGGGCGGAAGAAGTTCATCAGGGCGGGGTCGACGTAGGGAACCGGGTCGCCAGCCACATTGCATCCGCTGACCGTGAATGGGCTGGCGGGGGCCGTTCGGCCGGGGACTGGGTTATGAGTCGCATCGAAAGACGCCGCGAAAAAATTGGCGGTCATCAAATCGCCGCGAATGGTGTTGGCGTTGATGGGGCGGTTGAGATGTCGTCCACCGTTGAAGTTGTAGGCCAGGCTGAAGGCGAAGCCGTTGCCCAGGTCGCGCTCGATGGTCAGATTCGCTTGCTGCGAGTACGCGTAGACGAAGTTCTTGCCCTGCGGATAGCCGAAGGGCTGGAAGCCGAGTGGCAGGAAAGTCCCTTGGGCGAGGTTGAGGTAGTTCTGGTTGAGGAAGACCGAATTGGGAGTATTCAAGGACTGGAACTGCTGTTGGTTTGGCTCGTAGAAAAGATTGGTATTTGCTTGCGGGAAGGGCGATGGCACACACTGTGGTGACGCTGGATTTATGAGGTTGCCCTGGAAAATCGGGATGGCGTTCAGATTGGCGGCGCTGCCAGCGGATGAACAAAATCCGGTGCCGGCGAATGCCAATTGGCCGCTGGTCGAGCCGTCGGAAGCATCGCCGAGGAAATATAAGCCGAGCAAGGGGTGGTCATAGAACATTCCGAACGAGGCGCGGACCACGGTTTTGCCGTCTCCTTTGGGATCCCACGCGAGGCCGAAGCGAGGCTGAATGTTGTTCTTGTCGGTCTGGATGCCTTTCTGCAGTCCCAGGAAGTTGTATCCGGTTTGAGCGAGCCCGGTCGGCGGCTTGAACGTCGGCGGAAATTCCACGTCGTAGCGCACACCGTAGTTCAGTGTCAGATTGTGGTTTACACGCCAGGAGTCCTGCCAGAACAATCCCAAAGGCTTGTTGGAAAATGAGTCGCTGGGACTGCCGAGACCCTGGACGAAATCGCCGGGCATGCCGAGGCCATAAGCTTGCAGCGGGCTAAACTGAGGCAGACCCGGAAACAGAGCCTGGCTGCCGAAATCATAGACGCCGCCATAGTTCACCGTAAACGTGGCCTTGAGCGGGAGGTAATTGAAGTCGCCTCCGAACTTCGTGTTGTGGCGTCCGATGCTCCAGGAAAAATTGTCGGTGAACTGGTAGCGTTTCTCGACGCGCTGGATGTAGGAGTAGGGCTCGCGTCCGAAATAGCCGAAGCCGGGAATGTTAACGGCCGGGTCAGCGCCCCCTGGAATCTTGGTGTTGTAGAAATAATTCAGACCTCGCCGAGCATACTGGAAGCGGAATTCATTCACCTTGCTGGTGCCGAGGGTCCAGGTGTCCTGGGCAACGCCAGCCACGTCACGGTAGGTTTGTTGGGAAGTGCGCGAGTAGGCGTTTTGACCGAAGGGCTGGTCTTGTCCGCTGACTTCGATGCCGGTCACGGTGCTGGGACTGACGTTGGCCCGCAGTGTAAGACGGTTGTTGTTGCTTACGTTGTGATCGATGCGGAGCGAGTAGAGGCTGGTGCCCTCGAAAACTGGGAAGTTGCCTTCCTGGGAAGCCAGCGTCTGAAAAGACGCGGGTAGCCCGGTGCAATAAAAATTGAAGTTGGCAGCGAAGGCAAACGATGGATTGCAGGAAGAGGGAAACTGCTGCAGGCCTGCGGGGACCAGTGTTGGAGGAAGAGCCGCGAACCAAGCCGGATAGCTCCCGTTTACTGCTATACCCGAAGAAGCGCCAACCATAAAGGCATAGAGCTGCAACGAAGGGACTGGAAAAGGGTTACTGGCTAGGAAGGCTGCCTGATCGGCAGTGGCTTGAATGTCGGGGAAGGTTCCCGCCGGCGCGCCAAAGATTTGCGAGACGTCGGCGCCCGTCAGTCCGAAATTGCCCTGGCCGATGCTGGAGAATCCCGTTTCGTGCCGCCGCGTCGTTTCATAGGAAAAGTAATAGTACGTCTTGTCCTTCTTGATGGGGCCGCCGAATGCGAGGCCTCCTTGCACGCGCGTGTAGGCGGGATTGGACGTAGTGCTGAAGGGGTTAACGGCCTGGAAATTGCGATTGCGCAGGTATCCGTAGACGTCGCCGTGAAAGTCGTTCGATCCGGAGCGGGTGATGATGTTGACCACGCCTCCAGCGGCGCGACCATATTCGGCGGCGTAGTTGTTAGTGATGATCTGGAATTCCTGCACCGCCTCCTGCGAGACGGTCGAGCGCACGCCGTTGGTGGAATTGTCGGTGGCATCGGCGCCGTCGACATTGACCAGGTTGGAACGGCCGCGCTGGCCGCTCATGTTGAGGCCGGAAGTGGGCGCCGCGCCGAGTTGGGGGGCGCTGTCGCGCTGCACCTGCGAATCCGTCAGAGTGAACTGAATGTAGTTGCGGCCGTTGATCGGCAGATTGTCGATGCGGCGCTCGCCGACGGTGTCGGTGGTGGAGCTGCGCGAAGTTTCAACGAGCTCGGCCTGGGAGTTGACTTCGATGACTTCCTTGCCGCCGGCTACGGTGAGCGTGACGGGCAACTCGGCCATCCCGCCGACGGTGATGGCAACGCCGGTGGCTTCGGCTTTGGTGAAGCCCGAGGCGTCCACGGTGACGGAATAAGTGCCGGGAGCCAACTGACGCACACTGTAGCCGCCCTGGCCGTCGCTGCTGCCGGCGCGTTCCAGGGCCTTGGCAACATCTCGCACGGTGACGGTGGCGTTGGTCACGGCGTTGCCCTTCGGATCTTTCACGCTGACGTGGAGGTCGCCGGTGGCGGCGCCCTGGGAAAATGCAGATTGGCGGACGAGCAAGAAAATGACCGCGAAACAGAACAGACGCAGCGTCGCTTTCATAAGGCTCCTGGGATCTTCCACCTTGGAGAAGGCGGGAATCAAAGTGCGCGGTTTACGACCAACTGCTTGAATTTCGAGCACGCTGTTGGGACGGGATACCGCTGATATGTACATCAGAGGAGGGTGTTTAGGCAAGCGATAAGGTGGATTACCGGCCGGGGGAGGCCAAACAGGCGGAGACTGTCTTTGTTCCCGCGTTTGTCCCCGCATTGCGTTTGCGAGCGCCTTTCTTTAGATTTTTGGAGCGAGAGATTCCTGGAGCGAGACTGCTGGCGCGGCGGAAATTTCTTGTGCCTTCTTCTATGCATTCCGAAAACTTCAACGGACATTCCATGACAGGCGAATTGCTGCGGGTGATGGTGTGTCCTCCGAGCAACGCCGGGTGGGATATTTCCGGGAAAGCGGCTGCATGGCGGGAACTCGGATTTCGGCGTGCTCCTGATTTTCCGGCAGCGCAGACCCAGCACGAGATCCTGTGCCGGCTGCTCAACGAGGGGGGAGCCGAGGTCGTGTGTCTACCTCCGACGGAATCTCTCACGCTCGATGCCGTCTATGCGCACGACGCGTCGCTGGCCACAGACTATGGTCTCGTCCTGATGAATCCGGGAAAGAAGAATCGCGTGCCGGAGGCGCAGGCGCACGCAAACTTTTGCGGGCAACTGGGGATTCCCGTGTTCGGTGGGATAGGGCTGCCCGGGACTTCCGAATCCGGCGACATCGTCTGGCTCGATTCGCGGACACTACTCATCGGTGACGGCTATCGGACGAACAAAGCAGGGATCGAGCAGATGCGGTCGCTGCTGTCTTCAAAAGATTCCCTGAAAAATATTGAGGTGCTGTCCGCGCCGCTGCCTTACGGAACCGGCCCTTCTGCCTGTCTGCACCTGATGTCGCTGATGAGCATGCTGGATGAGCAGACCATTCTGGTCGATCTGCCGTGGCTGGCAGTCGAGACCGTCGAATTGCTGAAGGCGCGCGGCTTCCGCCTGATTGAGATTGAATACAGCGAACGCGACTCGCTCGCCTGCAACGTGCTTGCGCTGGGGCTTAAGCGCGTCATTGCGATGGAAGAAAACGCGAGGACAAATGAGCGCATGCGCGACGCCGGCTTTGACGTTTGCACGTTTCCAGGGTCGGAGATCTGCATCAACGGCTCGGGAGGGCCGACGTGCCTAACGCGACCGTTGCTGCGCAAGTAACGGAGCAGTCCGGTGGAGAGCCGGGCGTCCCCGCCCGGCCCCCCGCTGCCAAGGACGGGCGAGGACGCCCGTCGCTCCATCGAAATAGCACGCCTTGGTAGAATCAAGAGGAAATGCTTTTGCCGTTCGTCCGCGAACTTTTCGCGGAGGTGGAACTCCTACCTGCCTTCACGCGTGCCGCCTCCCATCTGCGGGAGAGCGCGGGACGGATGAGTGTCACCGGGACTGTCCTCGGCCGCCAAGGCACTGATCATTGTTTTGTTGCGCCGCACGGTCGAGCGTCCGTTTGTGCTGGTGGTGGCCGACAACCGCGCGGCCGAAGACTTGCTGCCGGTACTGCGGGCGTTCTGCGAACTGACCGGAGCCGCGGATCCGGACTCGGTCGTTAGTCTGCCGGCGCGCGATGTGCTGCCTTTCCAGAATTTGTCGCCGCATCCGGAGATTCAGGAAGAACGCGCGACGGCGTTGTGGAAGATCGCGACGGGCCGTGCCGCGATCGTAATTTCACCGGTGGCGGCGACCACAATCCTTCTTCGTTCCCCCGACTACTACGCCGAGTTGGCGCGGGTTCTGCGTCGCGGTGAGACTTTCGACCTGGAGAAACTGCTCGGGCACCTGAACACGGTCGGCTACAGCGCAACCGATGTGGTAGAAATGCCGGGCCAGTACGCGGCTCGCGGCGGCATTCTGGATGTGTACTCGCCGGAAGCCGACCGCCCGGTGCGCGTCGAGTTTTTCGGGGATGAAGTCGAATCGATGCGCAAGTTCGATCCGGCAAGTCAGCGGTCCTCAAACCCCGTCGATGAAGCGTTGCTTCTGCCCCTGACTGAAACGCCGGTCACTGAAGAACTCCTCGGTTCCATCAACGCGCGGCTTTCGGGGAAACGCATTACGGGATCGCCGGAGATTGTGGAGCAAGCGGTGCGCGACTCCGGCGCCGGAATCTTTCCGGGCTGGGAGTTCTATGCTCCCGTGGCGGGCGCCGATCGCAGCATTTTCGGGTTACTTCCGGATGCGCGGGTGATTCTCGACGAACCCGAAGCGCTGATGCAGGGACTCGACAAAGTCTGGGCTCGCATTGCAGAAGCGCACGAGCGCAGCGGAGTGGGGAACCTGGTTCGTCCCGCCGATCTTTATCTGACGCCGGAAAGCTGGCGGGAAAAAGCCGCAGCGCTCCCCGGAGCCGATTTCGAATATCTGGCGATGGCGCACGCGGGGAGAACAGAAGCCGCTTTTCTTTCACAGCCTGCCACGCGCTTCCACGGCGCTGTGCCCGCCATGATCGAGCAGGTTCAGAAGCTGGTCGGCGGCGGCACGCAGGTGATTCTGGCCGCGCCGAACACGGGAGAAGTCGAGCGCCTCGCCGATATGTTCACCGAGTACAACGCTTCGTATCGTCTGGGAAGCCGCACCCGCAGCGGAGAAAGCTATGCCGACGAAACTTCCTATTTTGCCGGCGACGTTCTCACCACCACCCTGCTGAAGGCTTACCTTCCCGACGGTTTTGTTTTGCCGGAAGCGCATCTTGCGATTTTTGGGGCGCGCGATCTGTTCGACGAATCGGACCTGGTCGCGTCGCGGCCGCAACGGCAGAAATCGAAAGTCTCGGCATTTCTTTCTGACTTCCGCGATTTGCAGGTCGGCGACTACGTCGTCCACGTGGAGCACGGCATCGGGCAGTATCAAGGTCTAAAGGAAATCAACCAGGGCGACGGCGCCGTGGAATTCATGCTGTTGGAGTATGCCGAAGCTGCACGGCTCTATGTTCCGCTTACTCGCCTCGATCTGGTCCAGAAATATCGTTCGGCGGAGGGCGCGAAGCCCGTCCTGAATCACCTTGGCACGGCCGCCTGGAGCAAGACCAAGTCCCGCGTGCGCAAGGCGATGAAGGACATGACCGACGAGTTGCTGAAGCTCTATGCGCAGCGCCAGTCCGCGCGGGGTCACAGCTTTCCGGCCGATACCGAGTGGATGAAGGAGTTCGAAGATACGTTCGAATACAACGAGACCGAAGACCAGGCGCAGGCCATCGCCGACGTGAAGCGCGACATGGAATCGCAACTGCCCATGGATCGCCTGCTGTGCGGCGACGTCGGTTACGGCAAAACCGAAGTTGCGATGCGCGCTGCCTTCAAGGCCCTGAGCGACAACAAGCAAGTCGCCATGCTCGCACCCACCACCGTTCTCGCCTTCCAGCACTACGAGACCTTTAAGCAACGATTCGCGCCGTTCCCCCTCACGGTCGAAATGATCAGCCGCTTCCGGACGGCCAAGCAGATCAAAGAAATTCTGCAAAGAGTGGAAGCCGGCGAAGTAGACATTCTGATCGGCACCCACCGCCTACTTTCAAAGGATGTGAAGTTCGCCGACCTCGGCCTGCTGGTGGTGGACGAGGAACAGCGCTTCGGCGTCCGCCACAAGGAACGCATCAAGCAGATGCGCACTGAAGTCGACGTGCTCACCATGTCAGCGACGCCGATTCCGCGCACCCTGCATATGTCGCTGGTGGGCCTGCGCGACATGAGCGTTATCGAAACACCGCCCAAAGACCGCATGGCAATCCAGACAGTGGTTGCGAACTGGGACGAAAAGCTCATCCAGTCGGCGATCGAACAGGAACTCGATCGCGGCGGCCAGGTCTATTTCGTGCACAACCGCGTCGACACGATCTGGGAGATTTCCGCCAAGATTCAAGCCATGGCTCCGGGCGCCCGCATCACCGTGGGCCACGGGCAGATGGGCGAAGGTGAGTTGGAAAAAGTGATGCTGAAATTTATGCATCACGAAGCTGACATCCTGGTCTCGACCACGATTATCGAGAACGGCCTCGACATCCCGCTCTGTAACACGATCGTCATCAATCGCGCCGACCGCCTTGGCTTGTCGGAGCTTTACCAGCTTCGCGGACGCGTTGGCCGCTCGAACCGGCGCGCCTACGCATACCTGCTTCTGCCAGCGGAAATCGAGTTGACGCCCGTCGCCCGCCGGCGTCTGGCCGCGCTCAAGGAATTCTCGGATCTCGGCGCCGGGTTCAAGATCGCTGCCCTTGATCTCGAACTGCGGGGCGCGGGAAATCTTCTCGGCGGAGAGCAGAGCGGCCACATCGAAGCGGTGGGATTCGAACTTTATACGCAGATGCTGGAGCGCGCCGTACGTGAAATGAAGGGCGAGGCGGGCGTTGAAGTCACGGAAATCCAGCTCAACCTGGGGCTGAACATTCGTATTCCGTCTAACTACATAAAGGAAGAGAACCAGCGGCTGCGGATGTACAAGCGCGTCGCCGGAGTCGAGACCGAGTCGCAGCTACACGACGTGCGCTCGGAACTGATCGATCGCTACGGCGAGACGCCCGGCGCGGTCCGCAACCTGCTTGATTACGCCGCGCTCAAACTGCAGGCGATGCGGGTTGGAGCCAACGCCATTGAGCGCAAGCGCGAGTTCGTGAACATCAAGTTCAGCCAGACGGCGGCGGTTGATCCGGGAAAACTGGCGCGCTTTGTGGCGTCGCAGCGGGGTACGCAATTTACTCCGGACGGGACGCTGAAGTTCTCGATAAAAACCAACAGCGCCGAAGGAATATTGCAAACGCTGCGCGATCTGCTGGAAGAGTTGGAAGCGCGCGAAGAAGCAGTGCGCCAGGTATAAACGCCCGCAGTTACAATTGTTTCGCAATGAAACCGACTCAGGAACGACGAACGAATAGCGACCGCCGCAAGGTCCGGAAAGTCCGCAAGGCGATTTTCCCCGCTGCCGGATTGGGTACACGTTTTCTCCCAGCCACTAAAGCTCAGCCGAAAGAGATGCTGCCGCTGGTCGATAAGCCGATTATTCAATATGGCGTGGAAGAGGCAGTAGCGGCCGGATGCGACCAGATCATCATTATTACTGGGCGCGGCAAGAGCGCGATCGAAGATCATTTCGACGTGAGCTACGAGTTGGAGAAGATGCTCGAAGAAAAAGGCAAGCACGACTTGCTCAAGATCGTGCGCCAGATTTCGGACATGATCTACGTGGCCTATGTGCGCCAGAAAGAGGCGCTGGGCTTGGGACACGCTGTGCTCACCGCGCGCGAATTGATTGGCGACGAACCGTTTGCCACCCTGCTCGCCGATGACGTCATCGACGCAAAAGTGCCGGTGCTCAAGCAGTTGATGAACGTATTCGACGAGAAGCGGTGCTCGGTGATCGCGACGCAGGTCGTCGAGGGGCCGGCGATTTCTTCTTACGGCGTGCTGAAGGCGAAAGAGGTCGCGGGCTCCGGGGGCAAACTCTATGAAGTTCTCGACCTGGTGGAAAAGCCGAAGCTCGCGGACGCGCCTTCGAATTTGGCCGTCATCGGACGCTACATTCTGACGCCCACGATCTTCGAATCGCTTTCGAACATCAAGCCGGGCGCGGGCGGCGAGTTGCAACTCACGGACGGACTGCGCGGGCTGCTGCAGCGCGAAAAGGTGTACGCCTACGTCTACGAAGGCCGCCGCCACGATACTGGCGACAAGCTGGGCTTCCTCAAAGCTACGGTTGAGTTTGCGCTGAAACGTGAAGATCTGGGCGGAGAGTTCCGGGAGTATCTGAAAAGTTTGAAGCTGTGAGCGATCTTCGCGGCCGCACTTCTTTCGGCTACTGTTTCGGTCACTCCTTTATCGTCGCTTTCAGCTTCTTTGATTTCTCTTCCACGCCGCGGGCGAGTTTCTCTTTGTGCGCTGCCAGTTTCTTCGTGATCGCAGCATCCGAGAGCCCCAGTATCTGCGCGGCCAGGATCCCGGCGCTGGTCGCGCCGGGCTTGCCGATGGCGACGGTTGCTACCGGGATGCCTGCCGGCATTTGCACTGTCGCCAGCAGGGAATCCATGCCCTGCAAGGAAGTTGAGGGAATCGGGACGCCGATGACGGGCAAGGTTGTGTGCGCGGCGATCACGCCC
>Ga0209117_1000161_pt1 | contig 41275 bp, 40 predicted proteins | sample BlaSpr_A8_OM2_M2_FD_187978 | JGI IMG/M metagenome (GOLD analysis project Ga0209117, IMG submission 187978) | Forest soil microbial communities from Thunder Bay, Ontario, Canada - Black Spruce, Ontario site 2_A8_OM2_M2 (SPAdes) (version 2) | ecosystem: Environmental > Terrestrial > Soil > Boreal... | reverse complement strand
CCCGGCAGCTGCGATTCATCCCTGTTAATTTACCATAATTTCAGCGATGCCTGCTGCCGCCGGCCTCTGCGCGTGGGATTGCAGCCTCAGCCGCGAACATTCGTCCCTCTTTGATTCTGTACTCCACGCCGCCCCAAACCACGCGGTTCGACACAAAACTTGCCAACCAAATCACGAATTGAATTGCGTCCCGCAGTGGTACCAGCCAAAGCCTCCTGCGCAACACGTCATCGCCGACTCCCCAAACTCCCACCGTCCAGGCCATGGCCATTCTCAAAACGAAATACGCACCCAAATACGCCACGCCGATCCATCGGGCCGGTGCCACCGCCGCGGCCAGTACCGCCCACGGCAAGCCATGTGTAAGCAGCAATCCAACATAGGAGGCGGGCCGGCACAATCGCACGGTCCTGGCCCAGCGCACCTGATGTTCCCAAAAGCTGCCCGCCGTCTGTGCCGGATACATAGTCCACACCGTTTCGCGCGATAATTTTACGCGGCCCCCATTCTTCGCAATGCGATTCCCAAGCTCGTAATCGTCGGCCAGCAAATCCGCGATGGACGCAAATCCGCCGATTTTCTCAACCCAACCTTTGGTCGTCGTGATCGACGCTCCCAATCCAAACGTAATCCCCTCCATCCAATTCGCCACCAGCACGCCGCCAAACAAATCACTGGAAGCGCCAATTGCTTCGATTTCCGCCCAAAGGTTTTTGTCCGCAATACCGCGATAAAAGCAAGTGACCGCGCCCGTGTCCTTTTCCGTGAAGAACGCGGCCATATCGCGTAAATAATGCGGCCCGACCCGCACATCGCCGTCCGTCAGCGATAAAATGGGAAAACTCGCTTCTTCGGCCAGCCGCGCCAGCATGTTTACCTTGCGATTCGCCCCAATCTCCTGCGCTCCCACAAGAAGCTTTATCTTGCTTTCCGGATGATCCGAGATTACGCGTTTAATCACACCAACGGCCGGGTCGTCTAAGTCATTTACGCCGAATAAGATTTCGTACTCTGGATATTCTTGGCGGCAAAAGCTGGCGTAATTCTCATAACTCGCGAAATCCACTCCGCGCACCGGCTTCAGTACACTCACAGCCGGCGTGTGCGATGGTAAGACTCTTGATCGTTCTGCGCGAAAGAATCGCCACGCCGCGATCATCGCCGCAAGGTAGTAAACCAGGGGAGCTGCGGCGATCAACAAAACCGCCTCGCGCCAGAAATGAAAAAAATGGCTCATGGAAAAGAAACGTAACCGAGGTAATTGCGGCGATCCGCCACATTATTTGTCATGCTCTACCGGCACAAAAGAAGGTCCCTGCACACGATACTTAAAGCCGCGCCACTGAACGGTATTCGAAAAAAAACTGGCCACATAGATTCCAAAGCTAACCGCATCGCGAACCGGCACCAACCAGATTTTTCTTCTCACCGTCGGGTCGTCCAATCCCCAAACGCCGACAATCCAGGCCACTAGTAACCGCGACACGAGATAAGCAAGAAAATATCCTGCGCCAACTACTCGCGACGGAACCACTAGCGCCACCAGCAGCGCCCACGGCAATCCAAAGGTCATTGCCATTGCCGCGTAGCCCGCCGGGCGCAGATTTTTCAGCAGAATTGACCAACGCAACTCATGTTTTAAGAATTCGCTCATCGATTCATCTTCAAAAACCATCCAGACCGGTTTGCGCAGCAACTCGATCCGGTAGCCACGCTTGAAAATTTCGTTTCCCAGTGCGAAATCATCGGAATGATGATTAATCAAAGACTCGAACCCGCCAATTTCTCGCAATTGCTCCTTGCGCGTAGCCATCGTCCAACCCAGCGCGAAGTCGATGTTGCCTAACATTTTTGCCACCAGCGTGTTTGCCGCCGCGTCTGTCGGATATCCCACTGCATCAAGCTCAGAACAAAAACTTTTGGGGCTTAGCCCGCGGAAGAACGCCGTCACCACACCTACTTCCGGGTCCACAAACGGTGCCACAACTTCTCGTAAATAATCCCTTTCCACCCGTACGTCGCTGTCACTGATCGCCAGCAAATCGTATTTAGCCTCCCGCGCCAGCCGCACCAGGCTGTTCGTCTTGCGAGTAATTCCCAATTGTTCGATTCCCACAATCAGCTGAATGCTCTGTTCTGGAAAGTTTTTTTGCAGCCTTTGAATAATAGCAATCGCCGGATCGTTCGCTTCCGCTATCGCAAACAAAATCTCGTACTCCGGATAATCCAGGTCGCAGAAGCTTGCAAAATTTTCATACGCTTCCCGGTCCACGCCTCTTACCGGTTTTAAAATACTCACCGCTGGAGCGTACACGCGATTCGCAGGAGGCAATCTGCGCAATCGGCGGAAATAACTCAGTCCCGCGTAAATCGCCAGACCATAAAACACCAGAGGTCCTAAGGCTGGTATCAATACCAAATAACGCCAATCCATCAGCACCCGCGCCTTGGTTCAATCTTATTTCGCTGCCAATTTTTGCCCATGCTTTCTTTCTTCCCGCCCGATCGAAATTCTTAAATGATTCACTCCGCGTGCCCGCGCAAAGCGCATGATACACTTTTCTTGTGCATGCTCAGAAAGCTTAATCGCGCTGCGGTTTCATTCGCGCGCGGCCTCTTCGCCGCATGACGTTCTCTCTTCCTCAGCGCGCGCCGGCAGCCTTTGGCGTGCTTTTTCTACTCTGGCTGGCGGTTTTCGGTCCAGGATTATTTAACCCTTCCCTCTTCGACGACGCTGACTCCGCGCACGCTGAAGCTGGTCGCGAAATTCTGCTCCGCCACGATTGGATCACCCTGCACGAGAATGGCATCCGTTATCTCGAAAAGGCTCCGCTCCCTTACTGGGCCATGGCCGCATCATTTCGCATTTTTGGTTTTACTGAATTTTCCTCCCGGCTTCCTCTGGCAATTAGCGTTTTGGCCCTGATTTTTCTAATCTATCAATTTGGCCGCAAATTTTTATCCGCTGAAGCGGGCTTCTGGGCCGCTGTGGTTTTTGCCTGCTCCTTCGGCCCGTATCTCTTCACTCGCATTCTCATTCCCGACGTTGCCGTCGGAATGTGGATCGCCCTCACGCTTTATTTTTTCTTCAGCGGGTGGCGGCAGTCGCGTCCTTCCCTCTACTCTTGCTGGGCGGTCGCAGCAACCATCGCGCTAAATGTGCTTACCAAAGGCCTCATTGGTCTGGTTTTTCCCTGCGCCATAATTTTTGTTTTTCTTCTGCTCGCCAGAGATCTTCGTCACCTACTCAAAATGCGGCTCGTTTCCAGCACCCTCGTCTTCCTCGCGATTGCCGCGCCCTGGCACATTTTGGCCGCTCGCTATAATCCTGCACAAGGCGCCGCCAAAGGATTCCTCTGGTTCTATTTTGTGAACGAACATCTTCTTCGCTATATCGGCAAGCGCTACCCGGTGGACTACGGCACCTTCCCGCTGGTTCTATTCTGGGGTCTTCTGCTGGTTTGGTTCATGCCCTGGAGCGCCTTTTTCCCTCAGGCTCTCTCGCAAATCCGCTTGCGTCTTCCCAGAGTTTCCGGCGTGCGCCAGTCCGCTGACGCGATCAACCTTCTGCTTTTTTCATGGGCCGCGGTAATTCTACTTTTTTTCAGCTTCTCAACTCGGCAGGAATATTATCTTGCACCAGCGCTTCCCCCGCTGGCCTTATTCATCGGCACCTGGCTCGCCCGTGAAGCTCAATCTGCGCCGGGTAGCACAATGTCGCGCTCCGGGCTAATTTCTTCCCGCGTTCTCCTGGTCATCGGGCTCTTGATTTCAACCACTGCCATCGCTCTGATAATAATCGCAAAGCCCGCCGCGCCAGGAACCGAACTAGCAGACCTTCTCATAAAAAATCCCAGCGCGTATGTACTCTCTCTCGGCCATTTCTTGGATCTCACCGGACAAGCGATGAGCCTTTTTCGCTGGCCGCTTAGCGGCACTGCTGTCGCCTTCAGCTTGGGGCCACTGTTTAATTGGCTCCTGCGCCGCCGCGGTTTTCCACGCCTCGCCAATCTCGCATTGGCCTTGATGATGATTCTTTTTGTCGAGTGCACTCACGTTGCGCTTGGCGTGTTCGCTCCCGTGCTTGGTTCTAAGCCGCTCGCGGTCGCCATCCAGCGCGTGTACCAGCCTGATGAACTGATCGTTTCCGATGGCGAATATTCCTTGACCTCATCGATCAATTTTTACACCGGGGTCCAGGAAGATATTCTCAACGGCCGTATCAACGGCCTTTGGTTTGGCTCATTATTTCCCGACTCTCCGCCAATATTCCTTAACGACACGCAATTCGCCCGGCTGTGGGCCTCTGATACCCGCGTCTATCTAGTGACTGGATCGGAGGAACGTCGCGCCCATCTCGCGAAAATAGCGCCGGTTCGCGAACTCGCCCATGCCGGCGGCAAATTCGTTTTCACCAATCATCAGTAGCGCATCATGCGTACGGAAATTAAGAAAGGAAAGGAACTACCCCACCGCCACTATCGCCACTCCCGCGCAGACCAGGCAGACACCCATCCACCGAGCGGCGGTCACATCTTCACCCAAAATATATTTTGCTCCAAGCGTGCCAACCACATAGCTCATCGCGGACATCGGAATCACGTAGCTCACCGGCTTCCAGGACAGCAGCACCAGCAGAGCGTAAAAGGAGGTCGCCATCAGCGGAACACCGAGCCAAAACCACCCGCTGCATATCGCGCGCCCCAAAAATTTTAGCACCGCCACCGGACGCAACTCGCTAGGCTCGCCAGTAACCTTCATTCCGTAAGTGACCGCGATCTCGCCGCCCGTACCTCCCAGGATAAGCACGGCGAACAATAATTTATCCTGAATCATGCCCGCGCTTCGCCCGTGGTACGCGGTTTGGTTTGTCCTACCAGCAAAACGCCCACGCAAATCAGCATCACCCCAAGCCACCTCTTGGGAGAAACCGATTCGTGCAAAAATACCACCGCAAGAAGCGCCAGTAGCGCATAACCAAATGCCCCAGCCGGCATTACATAACTATAATCTGCCCAGCTCAGCACCGTCATATAGCTCGCCAGGAATGCCGCGAGAAAAAAAATCCCCGTCCAAATCATTCCGTTAAAAATAGTTAGATGAAAAGCTTGTACCAGGCCGGGCCAGGTCAATTGAACCGCGCCAACCTGGGTCATCCCGCGCTTCAGGAGTATGTCCCCAATATCGGCGCACAACACCATCGTTAGGACCACGAGCAACGTCTTGATCCTCAATCTCCGTTCGTGTCCCATTCTGTTGGTTTAATCGTTGGCCGACGCGGTAGGAGTTTCCGGCACGGAAATCATTGTTGTTTTCACCGCATCGCCGCCGCTTTCGCGCGCCCACTTCAATCGTTCCGAGCGGAGCTTCATGAACTCAGTGGCTTCCGCGTATAAGCGTTTGCGCTCGTGTGAATCCCAGAGCGCTTCCTTCACAATGCGCCAGACTACCTTCGGTCTGAAGTAATATTCGTCATAGAAACGATTCACGCCGGACATCATTTCCGCCTTCGAAAGATGCGGATACTCAAGGTGCGGCAGTTGGTGTCCGCCGGAATCCGCCAGCGCTTCCACCTTTAGAAATCCGCCTTTGGACATGGTGTCGTGCAGTTCCGTACCCGGCATGGCATGCGCCAATGAAACCTGAATCGTTTCGCAATCCAGCTCCTTCGCGAAATCGATGGTTTTCTGCATGGTTTCCTTGGTCTCGCCCGGCAGTCCCATAATGAAGTCGCCGTGGACTTTGATTCCCAGCTTGCGGCAATTTTTCATGAAGGTGCGCGCCATTTCCACTGTTGCGCCCTTCTTTATGTTCTTTAGGATTTGCGGGTCGCCGGATTCAAAACCCACGATAAACAGCCTGGCGCCAGAATCTGCCATGGCCTTCAACGTATCGTAATCACTGTGCACCCGCGCGGTGCAGGACCACTGAAATTTCAGCGGCTTGAATTTTCCCGCCAGATCCAGCACCCGGTCTTTGCGAATATTAAAAGTGTCATCGTCGAAGAAAATTTCCTTCATCTGCGGAAAATTCTCGAGCGCTTGCTTCACTTCGCGAGCCACGTTTTCCGTGGATCGCGTGCGCCACGCATGTCCAGAAATCGTCTGCGGCCACATGCAGAAGGTACAAAGCGCCGGGCATCCCCGGCTGGTATAGAACGCAATATACGGGCTCAGCAAAAACGGCACGTTGTAGCGCTCGATTTCCAGATCGCGCTTGTAAATGTCTGAAGCAAAAGGCAGCGCGTCCAGCTCTTCCGTGTGCAGTTGCGGGCCGGCGGCGTTGTGGACGATCTTCCCGTCCTTGCGATAGCTCACGCCCAAAATTTCGTCCAGGGACTTGCCGTGCGCGTATTGCACCACGGAATGATCGAATTCCCCGCGCGTAACGAAATCAATGTCTTCGCTCGCGTTCAGCGTCTCGTCCGGCTTGATATGCCCGTGCGGCCCGACGAACGCAATCTTCATCGACGGATTCGCCTCTTTGATTTTGCGAATCAGTTTGAGATCGCTATGAAAGCCGACCGTGGACGTGAACAGCACTAGAAATTCGTAATCCTTGCAGATTTGTACCGTCTGCTTCCAATCAACCTTGTGCGGCGAGGCGTCCAGCAAACGGCTACCCGGTATCATTCCGGCCGGATACGTCAGCCAAACCGGATACCAGTAAGATTCGATTTCGCGGGTTGCGGGCCAACGGGAACTTGCCCCACCATCAAAATTCTCAAAACTTGGTGGATTTAAAAGCAACGTCTTCATTACATCTGGCATTCTTCACCCTCAGCTTCGTAGTTCCACGCAATAAGCGCAAAAGATTTTCAATACTTTACTTGCTTTCGACCAGTACAATCGACCCTGTTCAGGAATACCTTATAAGTTTACCCGAATTGTCTGCACGCCCCGTAATCTTTCCCTAATTGGATGTTATCTGCCAGTGAACGGTCACCTCGGGCATTGAATTGTGCCCTTCAGTCCGCCCCGCTCGATCGGGCACTTGACTCAACTCCCGCTTCCAACACCTGCCAAATCCGCTCAATCCACTCTTCGTGCTCCGGCTTCATCATTACCGAACGCAGGCATCGCACCGTTTCGCGGTCTACCCTCACCCCGCCGAGCTGCCTCTCAAAAAATTTTACCGGAATTTCCGCCAGCGCAAGATGCAAATTGTTTTTCCCGCAGACTTCAAACACTTCTCGCGACTTCTCGGATATTTTGCTGACCGAGTCCGCCCGCGGCGCAAATATCACAATGTCCAATTCCGGCGCAAATGCCGCCATCAACCACCTGTCGCCGCAAATTTTTTCATGAAGTAAGAGTGCCGCGCGCCTTCCCTGCTCCAAGCCCTGCGCAAACTGACCGCCTTTCTCAAGCGGCAATAACCGTTGCGTGGCCCACAGCGCCACCGCTGCAGCGCCCGGCCGCGAACACTCCAGGCTAATCTCCCCTAAATGCAAATCCTTCGAACTGAAATATGTATATGGCGAATCATGCCGGTATAGTTTCCCTACGCCAGGGTCGCGAAAGAGAACGCAACCGCATCCATAAGGCTGCAATCCATGTTTGTGAGGATCAATTACGATCGAATCGACTCGCCCAATTTCTTGGAATGACGCAGCGGTTTCATCCGCCAAATTCCCGGCTAGAGCAAAATATCCGCCATAGGCCGCGTCTGCATGTACTCGAAATCCGTATTTAGTGCTCAATTCCAAAATCTCCGGCAAGGGATCCACCGCTCCCGTCGCCGTTGTTCCCATCGTTGCCACCACCGTGCCTACGTCGCCAGTTGCCGCCAATTCGGCCAATGCTTCTACATCTATTCGTCCGCGCGAATCACAAGCAACGCTCTGAAAATTAAGCCGCAGCACCCCGCTGATCCGGTTGTGCGTATAATGCGCCTGCTCGCTCGCTAAAATCTTTTTCTCCGGCCGCAGTTGACCCGCCACCCATAACGCTTCCAGGTTTGCAATCGTTCCCCCGCCGCACAAGTGCCCCAGAAAGCTTTCCCAACCAAACATCTTTGCAATATCCGCTACCGCTTCTCTCTCCATCGCGGAGCTTGCGCGTCCTCCATCCAGCGCATGATTGTTTGGGTTAATCCACATCGCCAGCGCGTAAGCCATCCTCGCCACTGGGTGCGGCGGTTTCAGCATTTGACCCGCATACATGGGATGAAAATAAGGAAAATTATCCTGCAGACGCTCCGCAACCTCTCCCAACACTTCGGCCGACCGTTCCACGCCCAGCGACTTCGTCCTAAAATCCGGCATGAACGCAAAACCACCATCCAATTTTTCCAGCGCCGCCGCCAGTGCCCGCAAACTTTCACGCTCGAGCATTAATTCGCCGCATCTCCCAACGTATCAGCTACTGCCACACGGTATCCAACTGCCCAGCAGCCCTGAGCAGCTCCAGTTGCGCCTGCTGCCGCTGAAAATTCGCGTCCAGATAAGCCATCCATTTGTCGTTCTCTTCCAGCCGCCCTCTCTCCACTTCGCGCAGGTTCACCTTGCCCTCGCTAAATTGCGATTGCAGCACGCTCACGCTCTGCTGCGCCAATTGCAGTTCCAGACGCGTCACTTCCTTCATCGCTTCCATCTCTCGCAGCTTGCGTGTTCGCTGGCGTACTTCCGCGCTCAATTGTCTTTTTCGAACCGCGAGGTTTGCCTGAGCTAAATCCAAATTGCCTTGCGCCAGTGCCACATTCGCTCGCGTCCGCGCGCTGAACAACGGAACTTGCGCCTGAATTCCCGCATTGAAATTGTTCCTGCGAAAGACTTTAAAATATTGCTCGTAATTATTGAATTTGGCCAAAACACTATAAGTGGAAACCAATTCCACCGTTGGCCAATATCCCCGTTTTTCCCCGGCAAGCCGGAATTGCTTCGCGCGCACATCCGATTCCGCCATCAATAATCCTGGGTTATGCTCCATCGCCAAAGCCACGAGAGTGGCGCCCTCTTGCTCCGCTGCGCCAGGTAATTCTGCCGGCTCTACTTCTACCCGTTGTTCCGCGCCCAGGCCTAGTTGTCCGCGCAGAAAAACTTCCAATTCGTCTTGCCTGCCTTCCAGTTGTAATATTTTTTGCGTAACTTGCGCACGGACCAGTTGCGACTTCGTTACTTCCATCGGCAGCTCGTACCCTTCGCTTTGTCTTTCCTGGGTTACTTGTACAATTTTTTCCGCGCTTTCTCTTTCTTTGGTCAATAGTTCCAGTGAGTGCCGCACTTTCGCCAATTCCAGATACGCCGTTGCCGTCCGCACGATCACCGTATTCTTGACATCTTCCAGCGCGATTCGCTGCGCCCGTCCATTCTCTGCCTGTTCGCGGCTTTGCCCCTTCAACGGTTCGTTCAGCGCTTGCTCCGTATAGGTCACGCTAAATATCGACGGCGCGCGTCCTCCAGGGGTCTCGGGGATACCATAGCTGTAACCTAATCCCGAACCCGCATAAACATTCGGCAAAAATTCCGCTTTGGTAACAAGTGACATTCGTTCCCCGAGATTGGCTTGAATCCGGGCCGCTTGAATATCCTTGCTGTTTTGTAACGCCAATTCAATTGCACGCTTCAGCGTTGGCGCCGCCGGGGTTACTGCCGGCGCTGCTCCCGCCGATGCTACTGGCTCTTGCGCATGCAACGGAATCCACGCCCCAGCCAGCAGCACCGCGCTAAGTACACTAAGAGTTCGCATTTCCTTTATTCCTTCCAAAGCATTTCTTAGTTATTCCGGAATAAATGCTATACCGCTTTTCGTTTTATTGTTACTCGTACCGAAGGGACTCAATAGGCTGCATCTTAGCCGCCTGGCTTGCCGGCAGATACCCGAAAAATAATCCCGTTGAGCAAGAAACTACAAAGGCGATGACCACGCTGATTCCGGAAATCGGCACGCGCAAATTTCCCGGCAGCAGCTGCTGCACCAGTACTGGAATCGCCACGCCGATCAGGATTCCGATCACGGCTCCTCCGCCGCTAATCAGAAATGCTTCGATCAGGAATTGATACAAGATTTCCAGTCGTGCCGCTCCAATCGCTTTTCGTATCCCGATTTCGCGTGTCCGCTCCTTTACCGTGACCAGCATAATATTCATTATGCCGATTCCGCTGATCAGCAACGCGATAAATGAAATCACAATCAGCACCACGGTCAGAGCAAGCGAAATATTTTGCGCCGCGCTCAGAATCGCCGCCAGCGTTTGTACCTTGTATTCCGCCGCAACCGAATGCCTGCTTCGAAGCAATTGTGCAAGTTGTCGCTGCACCGCGGGAACATCTTCAGGGCGCGCCGCCTGCACATACAACGTTCGCAGCACCTCGGTCCCCGTGTAATTCTTCATCAAACTGAACGGAATGATCACCGACTCGTCTTGAATTTCCGACTGCCCGAACGTCGAGACGCGTTCCCGGAAAACGCCAATAACCGTGAACGTCAATTCGCCCATGCGAATCGATCTGCCAATTGGATTTTCGTGGGCGAAAATTCGCTGGGTGAGAACCTCGGTTAAAAGACAAACTTTTCCACGGGTCTCCATGTCCACTGCATCAAAATACCTGCCCCGCAGGATTACCAGATGCCGAATGGTTTGGTATCCCTCGGTAACCCCAATCAAATTTACCGGACGAATTTTTCCCGAAACCACTACCGACATCGGCAATTCGCGTATTCCCGCCGCTTCCACCACCGCTGGAATCGCCGTCTTTGCCGACCGCATATCGTCAAGTGAAATTTCGTCGCTCAGCGATTGCGCTTGATCCGCGCTGTTCACCGCTTCCGCCCACAAAATGTTCGAGCCCACGCTTTCGATTTGGGAAATTACGAATTTCTTGCTCGTCAACGCCACGGTCACGACCAGTACAATCGACGCACTACCTATAATCACGCCAATCGACGTCAGTACCGCCCGCAACTTGTTCGCGCGCAGTGCATCGACCGCTACCGACAATGTTTCCTTGAGGTGCACGCGAACCTTGTGGGGACTTAACCCTTCCCCATCTTCTTTATCGCTTCTCGAGCGAGCCTGTTTCTCGAGTCCAGTTTCAGTGCTTCCTGGTATTCTTCGATTGCTCTCTGCGTATTCCTTTGTGCTTCGTAGAGCTTCCCAATCCAGTAGTGGGTTTCCGCCGGCCTGGGGAATCCCGTCCGTATCGGCGACTTATTCAAATAGTTGCGCAATAAGCGCTCAGCCTTTTCGGGGTTACCATTTTCCATCACCATCGCTACCCCGCGATAATATTCCCCGCGCGGATCATCAGGGTGCAATTCTTCGCCGGTTTGCACCACTCTTAACAACCGCTCCGGCTGCCCCCGTTTCATCTCATGGTCCGCAATGTCGTAGATCAGATCCGCGGACTGTGGTTTGCTCTCCAACGCCCTCGTAAATTCCCGTTCCGCGGTGGCATAATCCTTCTTCTGCCTTCGGCAGTTGCCTTCCGCGTAGTGTCCCTCTGCTTCATCTAACAGTGCCAACCGCTTGATCAGCGGTCGCGCTTTCTCTTCCCCACCGCCTGCAATACCCGGCGCACTACAGTCATACTCGATCAGCGCCTGGGTCGCGGAAAAATTTTTCTCATCAAGCCGTACCGCCGTTTCCAGTTCTCGATGTGTTTTTTTCGCGAGCGACAGCGCCGTTAACCCGCCCGCCCTGTCGGCTTTTTCCCCGTACGCGCGTCCTAGCCACTCGTGATAGCTGGAGTTACTTGGATTAATTGATACCGCCAGCTCCGCGGTACTCGCCGCCGCATCCCACTGCTCCATTTCGTAGTAGCTCTTTGCCAGCAAAAGCTGGGCATCCCCATTCCGGGGATTCTTTCTTATCGCGGCTTGCAAAAATTGCACTGCTTTCGAGTATTCATAGCGTTCATAAGCCTGTTTTGCAGCCTCTGGAACGTCGTCTTGTTTTACTCCCGCGCGTGCGAACGTATACGACGCCGTCAAAATAATTGTCGCCGCAATGACTGCCGTCATCGTCATGCGCCCGCCACGCTGACCCCGCCAATTCCAAACGTTACTCATCCGCATGACCCTGCAGCACAGTTTCGTCCGTATTCAGAACCTTCACCGGCATCCCGTCGCGCGGTTCTACGTCGCCCGGTAACGCCACCAAGTCTCCTTCTTGTAGCCCGCTGACAATTTCATAGCGCGTTGCGTCCGCGATTCCCACTTGAATTTCCCGTTTCTCAAGCTGCTTTTTTCCCACACCCAATGGATTGTCTTTCACCACGTATACGTATCGTCGTCCCCCCTCGGACTCCACCGCTCCTCGCGGAACAGCCAGCACATTCTTCCGTTCCTTGGAATTTATGCGGATATTCACGTTGATGTTCGGCAGCAACTCGAGCTTGTCGTTGTCCACCGCGCATAACATCTCGCCCACGCTTCGCGATCCCCGCGCAACCACCTGCTTGGGTATGATTTCCGTCTTTCCCATCCAGCTTCGGTTTGGCAACGCGTCCCAGGTAATCCGTACCGGCTCCCCCGGCTCCAGCTGGCCCAGTTCCGGCTCGTCTATAAATGCCCGCACTCGCACCTTGCGCAAATCCGCCATTTCCAGCAGCAAATCTCCTACCTTTACGTAGTCGCCCATCTTCACCGGAAGCGAATACAGAATGCCGTCCACGGGCGCAACGATGTGCCCGTTTCGCACCTTACTCTCCAGCGCTGCCACCGCACTCTGCGCTTGTTCCACCATCAAAAGCGATCGCGAACCATCCAGCGTAACTTGTCGTCCAAATTCCTGTTTTCCCGCCGTCAACCTGGTTACTTCTGATTGCATCTTCGCCAATGCCAAATCATTCGCTGACAATTCATCCTGCGTCGCCGCCTGTTTCTCGATCAATCGCTTTAACACCTCGTGGTTACGTTGCAGCCGGTCGCGCTCCGCCTGCGCTTTTGCCAGGTCTCCGGTAACTCGCGCCGCATCATCGGCCCGCCCGCCCGCGCGTGCTGCTCTTAAATCATCCTGCGCGCGCAATAATTTCGATCGCGCCTCGGCTAGTTGTGCTTCCGCGTCCTTCACATTTAACTGCAACAGCAGTTGGCCTTTCTTCACCGGCTGGCCTTCTACCACCGCAACTTTTTCCACGAACGTGTCCAATTGCGCCCGCATCGTGTACGGCGTAATCGGTTCCACTTTCCCGTTACTATGAATCGACGAAACTAGATTTTCCCGCTTGGGCATAACTGCTGAAATTTTCGCGACCGGCTGCCGGCCGCTCACACTAATAAACGCAAAAACCACCACTCCTGCAATCACCAGGAGAATCAATATCCGATTTCGCAGCCGTTGCTCCATAATTCCTATCCGCGCGATTCGCTGGGGCTACCGCCGTACCCGCTGCCAAGGGGTTTAACCCAGTTCGAACCTTTTTGGCTCCGTGATTTACCGGGATGACCTCTTCCGGCACGAACTCCCCCGCCAATCCAGGTGCCATTCCTGTTCTATCGAGTCTATCAATTCCCGCGCTTGTGTCTCTACATCGCTGTTCGCTCTGTTTCTATTAATTACTGATGCGCTCCCACACGGTTGGAGATGCCGCCCCTTCTTGGATGCGCACCTTAGCCTTTTGAGCGCTACAAGCACCGCTGCCATCTCTCGTGGTAACTTATGCGTCACCCCATGCGTCGTACACTGTACCGTGCCATTCTCCGTTCGACTGAAGCCCTGGGGGGCTAATGATTGACGCCCGAAACCTGTCTAAACACTTCACGGACAAAAAGCGCGGCCAAATCCGCGCTGTCGACAATGTCAGTTTTATTTGCAAACCCGGTCAGATCTACGGCCTTCTCGGGGCCAACGGCGCGGGTAAAACCACCGCCCTTCGCATGCTTGCCACGATTCTCGAACCTACCCATGGCACAGCCCTGATCTGCGGCCACGATATGGTTGAAGCCCCCGAAAAAGTTCGGGCCAACGTTGGTTTCCTCTCTACTGCCACCGCCCTATATCGCCGCCTCACCGCTCAGGAATTGGTTGAATACTTTGGCCGCCTCAACGGCCTTAGCGAAGCCACCATCAAGAAGCGCATCGATGACATCTTTACTCGTCTCGATATGAACAGTTTTCGGGATCGCCGCTGCGAGAAACTCTCCACCGGGATGCAGCAAAAAACTTCCATTGCTCGCACTTTGGTCCACGACCCTCCCGTAATGATCTTCGATGAACCTACTCTCGGTCTCGACATCATGACCTCGCGTACCATCACGGCATTCATCCGTGAATGCCGTGACAACGGCAAAACGGTGATCTTCTCCACTCATATCATGTCCGAAGTCGAAAAACTTTGCGATACCATCGGCATCATTCAGTCCGGCAAGTTGCTCGCTGAAGGCTCTCTCCCGCAACTTCGTGACCAATACTCTGAGAACGACCTCGAAGAAATTTTTGTAAAAGTTGTCACTCCTCATTTTACCGCCGCGGGGGCGAACTGAATGTCTGCGCGAAATATTGGCATCGTGTACCGCAAAGAACTCACCGAAGCGCTTCGCGACCGCCGCACCTTGATCTCCACCATCCTTGTTCCCCTCCTGGCTTTTCCGATCATGGGTATCGGATTCACCACTGTCGCCGTAATCATGATTGGAAAGGCCAAAGAAGAAATACCCAAGGTGATGATTCTCGGCGGCGAGGATTCACCCGGCATCGTCGAAGGTCTCAAAAAGCTCGATAAAATCGATATTGTTCCGCCAACCGCAAATTGGAAAGATCAGGTCGTCAATAAGGATATTCGTGCTGCCGTAGAGATCCCGCCCGGCTTCCAGGCCGATATAGGCCACGAGAAATCAGACACCGTCAGCATCTATGATTACGAAGGCGAAATGAAATCGGAGTTTGCAGCCGAAAAAATCAATAAATATCTGAATGACTACCGCGATAGCGTGGTGAAACAGCGCCTCACCACAAGAAATATTCCCGAGACAGTTCTCAAACCCTTTGAAGTAAAACAGCAAAACGTGGCGCCCCCGGAAAAAGTCAGCGGCGCCGCATTCGGCGGAATCATCGGTTACATGGTTATTTTACTCTGTATGACCGGCGCGATGTATCCGGCCATCGATCTTACCGCGGGCGAAAAAGAACGCGGCACCATGGAGACCATTCTCTCCAGCCCCATTTCCCGCATGCATTTGGTGCTCGGCAAATTCCTTTTAATTCTCACCGCCGCGCTTGGCACCGCCGCCATCTCCGTATTGTCGATGGGCATATCGTTTACCATGCTAGGCCATTACGCCGGAAAAGCCGTTGGCGGCGCATCTGGTTTCATCCTCAGCCTCGGACCCAAGCCAATCCTGTCTATCTTCCTGATGGCTCTGCCGATAGCAGTTCTCTTTTCCGCCACGCTCATGACCATCGCCCTCTTCGCGAAAACTTACAAAGAGGCGCAAAGTTATCTCACGCCAATGACCTTCGTCGCCGTTATTCCCGCAATTGCCGCCATGCTGCCCGGTGCCGAGCTCACGCCTAAGCTCGCCCTGATCCCGATTTTGAACACCAGCCTGGTCTGCAAAGAAATTATTTCCGGCACCTATCACTGGAATCTCATCGCCATTATTTTCGGTTCTACCTGCTTGTACGCCGCGGCAGCCCTCTTCCTGGCCATTAAAATGTTTCAGCGCGAGTCCGTCCTGTTTCGGTCTTGATCTTTCAACTACTCAGAACTTTGCTTTTGCGCTTCACGTATCACTTATATGGTGCCCAGCCGCGTTTACACTGAAGATCGAAGGAAAGCCCGCAGAAACCAGATCCTCCGCATTTTTCTGATTCTTATTTTTTTCCCGCCTCTCCTATCTCTGCTCTTCGGCTGGCTTGCGGCGCCTTCTTTCCTTCATCCCATGCGTCGCGCCCTTTCTCCCGACCTGATCCATCAAGCCGATGCAGCCTTCGCCCACGTTGGCACTCGTTGTGAAGATTTCTCGGTACGTGCACCTGACGGCATTGTTCTACATGGGTGGAAAGTGCGCGCCAGATCTCCAAGCCGCAATTGGGTACTGATGTTCCACGGCGTTGCCGATAACCGCATCGGCGTTCTGGACCATTCCGAATTACTTCTCGGCGCTGGCTATAACGTTGTGATGATGGACGCTCGCGCCCACGGCACCAGCGAAGGCGCAATCGCCACCTATGGCTGGCTGGAGCGGCTCGACACGCGAGCCATCATTGATGCCCTGGAATCCTCCGAGCATCCGCAACACCTGTTCGCGCTTGGCGAATCCATGGGTGCTGGAATCGCTCTTCAATGCGCTGCCGCCGACGACCGCATCGAAGCTGTAGTCGCTGAAGCTTCTTTCGCCAGCCTCCGCGAAGCCACCTATGATTACGCGGGAATGCAAAAATATCCGCTAATAGGTAAAACCATCTTTGCACCGGGAGCCTGGATGATGCTTCATCGCGGACAATCCCTCGCCGGTTTTCCCGCCAGCGAAGTTTCTCCGGAAAAAGCCGTGGCGGGCCGCAGCTTCCCGGTCCTGCTGATCTGTGAAACCGGAGACACTACATTGCCGTGCCGTCACACCAGGAAAATCTTTGCAGCGGCAATCGGTCCAAAACAAATCTGGGTTCTCTCCAATGGCTTCCACACCGCTGCTCTGGGTTTCGAACCCGCCGAATTTCGGCGGCGGGTTTTAACCTTTTTCGCCAATGCTTCCCAACACGCCAAACAAGCTGGCTCTAGTTAACCGCCGCCCGCCAACGCAGTCAGGCGCTTCCGCGAATCACAGCCCTCCGCTGGCGTACTGCAGTTCGCCCGTCAGCCAGCCGGATTCATTCGAAGCCAGGAAAACAGCCACCGACGCAATGTCACTGGGTTGGCCAATTCTTCCTAGCGGTGTCTGCGCTACGAAACCTTTCTCCATTTCGCTTCCCACGAACCCGGCGGAGTGCGTCCCTTCGGTTTCGACCAACCCGGGATTAATGGAATTGACGCGGATTTTCTTCGCCGCAAACTCTTTCGCAAACACGCCCGTGATTGCGTCCACGGCGCCTTTGCTCGCGGTATACACCGCCGTGCCCGCCGGCTTCACTCGACTAATCGTGGAGCCAATGTTAATAATGCTGCCGCCTTCTTTCAGGTGCTTCATCGCCGCTTGCGTAGTAAGCAGAAGCCCCAGCACATTGATGTCAAACATCCGGTGGAACTGCGCTTCCGTGATGCTCTCGACAGGTCCAAATTCGTAAACGCCGGAGTTGTTGACCAGAATGTCCAGTCCTCCGTAGTTCTTGATTGCGGCGTCGATAATCCCCTGCGCGTCCGCCGATTTTGACACGTCGCCGCCAACCGCCACGGCCTTGCCTCCACTCTTGGTAATAGCCCCAACCACCGCATCTGCCCCCGCCTTGCTCGAAGCGTAATTAACCACGACTGAAGCGCCTTCGGCTGCCAACGCCTTTGCGATGCCTGCTCCGATGCCCTTCGATGCGCCCGTCACTACTGCCACTTTCCCTGTGAGTCTGCTCATGATCCGCTCCTTTTAACGATATTTAGCGTTCGACCGTGTCAACGTTCCGCTTGCTCCGCGAAACCAGACCGCGTGCTGCAGGATCAGATGCGCGAGGATTTAAATAAGGTTCATTAGTTCTGTAAATAAGAACAATGGAACTATTTATAGAATTCAGGTAAGATGGGGCTTCATGCGGCCTCTTTTTCACCCATCGGTCGAAGACCTTACCGTCGAAGGCGTGTTGCACGCCCTCTCCGACCCCGTGCGTGTGGCCATTTTCGCGCGCCTGGCGGGCTCGCCCTGTTCCCAAAGCTGCTCCAGCTTCTTGAAAATCAGCGACAAAGACATTCCCAAATCCACTCTGTCACAGCATTTTAAGATACTTAGAGAGGCGGGTTTAATTCGTGCCGAGCGCCACGGCGTGGAGATGCAAAACACCTCACGTTGCGCCGAGATCGAGAAACGCTTTCCCGGACTGATCTCCGCGATTGTCCGCGCCTTTAACGCCCAAATGGAAGAAAAAACGAACCAGGCCAAACCGCGCAAGCGTGGGACTTCGCCACGCGGCAGAAAAAAATAAATTTCATCGGGTTCTATGTAAATGGGAATCAGACGGGTAAATTATGGAGCGGCCTATCGGAATCGAACCGACACCTGAACCTTGGCAAGGTTCCGTACTACCACTATACTAAGGCCGCTTGGAGAATCATTTATAACACGCCCCGCACGCTGGCAACAAGGGGACGCACCAGCTCTCTCCTTGCTCGGTTACACAATCATTATCCCTAGGAAACCTGCGAAATTCGCGCCATTTTCACTACTGGCGATTTGCGCTGCCGTTCCGCGAATCGCGTGGCTTTTTCCTTATCCGTATACACCCGGCCAAACTTTTCTCCATCCGCATAAGACACCGTCACCAGATAATGGTGATGCTTGCGGCGTCTATCTTTGCCAAAAGTCGACTTCTCGTTGCGAACGCTTTTTGACGGTACGTTTTTCTTCACTTGGGCTTCCTATTCCGCTCGGTTAGCAGGACTATGTCAGGGAAATCCTTCAATTGCAAGTAAAGGACTCGCCATCAGCGCATTGCCTGTTTCACCATAACGCCGTTGCAACCGGCGCTTTTCCTTTAAGGAATTGGGCCGGACCATCTACCTAGCCACGCGGTCCGAGCATCTAAACCTGCATAAATGCGTAACCGGGACTGGTCTTTACTAGCTCGTTACACATGATGAAACATTTCTCTACTCTTTACGTCTTATATACAGAGGAAAGGATATGCTGCTCACATTTGAACAGTGCATCCCGAAAGTAAAGATATGACACACAAAGTGCTGCCGCTCATTGAAGACCTGAGGAACCATTCCCCGGAACAAGTGGCCGAATTGCGCCTGCTGATTAGCTCTGGCGCCGCCAGCCGCCCGGATCCACGTCGTCCCGGTTTTTTCGAAGTCGACGGCCTCAACAGCATATTTTATGTCTTCAAATATCCAGCCGGCTCAAAAATCATGCTACTCGGCGTATGGCAACGCGATCCAGTCGCGGAATTAGCCTCCGTTACTTCCACCGCGGCATAATTTGCCCCTAAACCTACTGCATTCAGCCATAACCCTAATCTTTTTCGAGCTTTAACGCTGCCGAATTGATGCAGTAGCGCAGCCCCGTCGGCTTCGGCCCATCGTCAAAAACGTGCCCCAGGTGCGCATCGCACTTGCTGCACCTTGCTTCCGATCGAACCATCCCGTGACTGGCATCGTTTTCGGTCTCGACCGCTCGTTCATCCGCAGGAGCGTAAAAACTCGGCCACCCCGAACCGGAATGGTATTTCGTTTCCGAGCGAAATAGTTTCTGCCCGCAACATACACACTGATACGTCCCCGGTGTGGTCGTATCTTCGTATTCCCCGGTAAAAGGAGGCTCCGTCCCCTGTTGCCGTGTTACATAAAATTGATTTTGCGTAAGCTGCTTCTTCCACTCCGCTTGATCCTTTTTTATTTTTTCGCTCATTTTGCCCTTCCCTGCCGCACTGGACACCGCTGCTTCTCGCCTGTTGTACAAACCCGATTATACCGCAGGTTCCAAAACACTTTTTCCGTCGCCCTAGCCCCTATTTTAGTTTTCGATTTGATGAATCGAAAAGTTTCCTGCAATTGACACTTGGCTCAATTTTCTTTACGCTCATTGCTCACATGAATTTCCATACCCATCCGCGCCATCATCATGGCGGCCATGCGCCGCGGCCGATTGGGTGTGCATAGAGTTCGTTACACAAAGCACTCATCGGCCCGCTGGCGCAAGTCGCTCCAGCGGGTTTTTTGTTTTTAGTCGACGCGGCAGGGAGGAAGTTGTGAACATCGCATTTGCAAAAACCGGGGGGCTCGTGCCGGCTATCGTGCAGGACCATCGCACCGGCGACGTGCTCATGCTGGGTTTTATGAACGAGGAAGCCCTCGCGGAAACTCAGCGAACCAACGAAGTGGTATTTTTCAGCCGCTCCCGTAACAAGCTCTGGAAAAAAGGCGAAACCAGTGGCCACGTTCTCAGGGTCCGCGACCTTCGTGTTGATTGCGACGCCGATGCTCTTCTGATCGCCGTCGAACCAGTCGGCCCCGGAGTCTGCCACGAAGGCTACCGCACCTGTTTTTTTCGTCGTCTCGACGCGCACGGCAATACCACCGTCATCGAAGAGCGCGCCTTCGAACCCGGAAAAGTGTATGGCCCGGAGCGTACCCGCCCGGAGCGTGCCCAATGAACCGCCTCAAGCTAGGCGTTCCCAAAGGAAGCTTGCAGGACGCCACTATCGAACTCTTCAGCCGCGCCGGTTGGAAAATTACTCTCGGTTCGCGCAGTTACGTTCCTACAATTGACGACCCTGAAATCGAATGCTTGATGGTCCGCGCGCAAGAAATGGCGCGATACGTCGAAACCGGAGCGCTCGACGCCGGTATCACCGGGCACGACTGGGTGGTCGAAACGAGCGCGGATGTTTCTGAGCTCGCCGAGTTGGTGTACGCCAAACAGCGGCTCGCTCGTGTTCGCTGGGTTTTGGCCGTGCCCGAAGAATCCACCATCCGCGAACCCAAAGATCTCGCTGGAAAAGTCATCGCCACCGAAGTTGTGCACATCACCGAACGCTATCTCGCCAGCCATGGCGTCAGCGCCCGCGTTGAATTTTCCTGGGGTGCCACCGAGGTAAAAGTTCCTCAGCTCGCCGATGCCATCGTGGAAGTCACCGAGACGGGTTCTTCGCTGCGCGCCAATCGCTTGCGTATTGTTGACACCGTGCTGGAGTCCGCCACGGTATTTATCATCAATCGCGCCGCCAGTGCCGATCCCTGGAAACGCGAAAAAGCCGACAACTTGATTCTAATGTTGCAGGGTGCAATCGCCGCCGCCAGCAAAGTAGGTTTGATGCTCAACGTTCGGCGCGAAGATTTGCCCGCGGTGCTGAACGTGCTTCCCGCGCTAAAAAATCCAACCATCTCGACACTCAGCGATTCGGATTGGGTTGCCGTCAACACCATCATCGAAGAAGCGGTTGTGCGTCAAATCCTCCCGAAACTTAAGGCCGCGAAGGCCCAGGGAATTGTGGAGTATCCCCTGAATAAAATCGTGCTCTGATGCGAATTCTCAAGCTCACTCCGCAAATAGAAAGGCAACTTCTTCGCTCCCGGCAGGAGCGCGACGTCGAAGCCGATCAAATCGCCGCGCAAATTATTGCCGATGTTCGAAAGCGCGGCGATGCGGCCCTGTTTGCCTGGGCAAGAAAACTCGATGGCGTCAAACTTCGCCGCCAATCACTTTGGATATCCCCGCGCAGCATGCGGGCCGCACACAGCGAAGTTGCCCCTGAATTTATTCGCGCGCTTCGTCACGCTGCGCAAAATGTGCGCCGCGTCGCCGCAAAGCAATTGCCGAAACCATGGAGCCTGCAGGTTGAGCCCGGCGTCCGCATCTCGCAACTTGTGCGCCCCATTGCCACCATTGGCTGCTACATTCCCGGCGGCCGCTTCGCCCTGGTTTCCACTCTGCTCATGACCGTCATTCCCGCCCAGGTTGCAGGCGTGCGCCGTATCGTCGTCATTTGTCCGCGCCCCAATAAAGAACTGCTCGCCGCCGCCGATTTTCTCGGCATCAATGAATTCGCCCACGTCGGCGGAGCGCACGGTATCGCCGCGCTTGCTTACGGAACACGCAGCATCCCACGTGTCGATAAAATTTTTGGCCCCGGCAATCGCTACGTAACCGCAGCCAAGCAACGCGTCAGCCACGATTGCGCCATCGACCTGCCGGCTGGACCCACCGAAGCAATCGTACTCGCCACGCAAGGCAATCCTCGATGGATTGCTGCCGACTTGCTCGCTCAAGCCGAACATGCTCCCGACGCCGGAAGTTTTCTCGTCACCACCTCGGAATCTCTTGCCAAACAAGTCCAAACCGAAATTGCCGCGCAACTCAAAAAACTTCCCGCGGATAATCCCGCGCACTTCTCAATTCGCAAAACCGGCGCCATTCTGGCAACCAATTCCTTCCAATCAGCCTGCACTTTCGTGAATCAATTCGCTGGCGAGCATCTCAGTATTCCGGACAACGCCGACCTGCTCCTGAAAAACATTACCGCCGCCGGAACAATCTTCGTTGGCCCATGGGCCGCCCAGCCCTTTGGCGATTACGCCACCGGCAGCAACCACGTTTTGCCGACCGGAGGCTGGGCCCGCGCCCGCGGAGGACTTTCTGCCGCCGATTTCACAAAATGCATCAGCGTGCAAACCATCACTAAAACCGGTTTCTCCGCTTTGGCGAATGACGTACAAATCCTCGCTCGCGCCGAAGGCCTTCTCGCGCATGCCAACGCCATCGAGGTGCGCCGATGAAAGGACGGCTGCCCGTGCGCCAGGCCATTCTCAATCGCCGCACCTACGAAGCTCCCGCTGAAGGACGGCTCGGAAAAATTCGGCTCGATTTCAATGAGAATACCGGTGGCTGCTCCAAAGCCGTACTCCGCGCGCTGGCGCGTCTCACCCCGCAACAAATCGCCATGTACCCCGAGTACGCAGCTTCTTCCCGGCGCCTCGCAAAATATTTCGGCGTGCGCGACGAAGAACTTTTACTGACCAACGGTGGCGATGACGCCCTGCGCGTCTTCTTCGACGCCTTCGTCGAACCGGCAAGCAGCGTCCTCATCTGTGAGCCCACTTTCCCCATGTACCGCTACTACGCGGAAATTTACGGCGCCCGCATCAACGTGCTGCGCTACGACGAAAACATGCAATTCCCTTTGCCCCAAGCCATCGCCGCGCTTCGCAAAAAGCCCCGCGTCTTTTTTCTCGCCAATCCCAATAATCCTACCGGCACCTTGATTCCACCGGCCCAAATAAAAAAGCTTTTAGCCGCGGCCACGCACACCGCCGTCGTTCTCGATGAAGCGTACTTCGATTTCTCCGGTGCCACGGTAATCCCGTGGATCAGCAAATATCCGCAACTGTTTGTCACCCGCACTTTTTCTAAGGCCGCCGGTCTCGCCGCTTTGCGTCTTGGTGCGGATATTGCTTGCAAAGACTCTCTTCAACTTTTGCGAGCCGCGGTCCCTCCCTTCCCCGTCAACGTTCCTGCGCTCGTCGCCGCTGAAGCCGCTGTGAAAGACCAAAAATCAATTCGCTCTTGGGTCAATGACGTCAAAAAGACTCGTTCCTGGTTCGCCGCCGAACTTACCAGCCTCGGCGTAAAACATTTTCCAACGGCCGCCAATTTTATTTTGGCGGACCTGGGCCCATCAGGTTCGCAACTTGTCCGCACCCTGCACCTCAAAGGAATTCTCATTCGCGATCGCAGCAAAGACATGGGCTCTGGCTTTGTTCGCATCACCATCGGAACCGCTGGGGAGATGCGCTCGCTGCTTCGCGAAATAAAAAAATTCAAAGGGACCGTTTCCTAAAATGTCCAGAACCGCGAACATCCGCCGCAAAACAAACGAAACCGATATCCGCCTCAAACTTGCTCTCGATGGCCAGGGTAAATCTCAAATCTCCACCGGTATCCGTTTTTTTGATCACATGCTCGATCTTGTCGCGCGCCATGGCGCTTTCGATCTTCAACTGCGCGCCGTCGGCGACCTCGACGTGGATCAGCATCACACTGTCGAGGACGTTGGCATCGCGCTCGGAGAAGCTGTAAATCAGGCGCTTGGAAATAAGAAAGGTATTTTGCGTGCCGGATATTTTTTGATGCCCATGGATGAAACGCTCGCCGCTGCGGCGGTCGATCTCGGAGGCCGCCCTCATTGCGTTATCAGCGCAAAAATTTCCGCGAAACTCGTTGGCGGTTTCCAAACTGAGTTAGTCGAAGATTTTTTTCAGGGCTTTGCACAATCCGCCCGCGCCAACGTCCATCTTCGCGTGCTCTATGGCCGTTCATCTCATCACCAGGTTGAAGCGATGTTTAAGGCCTTCGCGCGCGCGCTGCGCTTTGCGGTCTCGCGAGACAAAAGATTGCGCGGCGTTCTGCCCAGCACCAAAGGACTCCTGTGAACGTTACCCTCATCGATTACGGCGCAGGTAACGCCACTTCGGTCGAACGCGCCCTGCACAAACTTGGCGCTGCCGCGACGCGCGCGAACACTCCCGAAGCCATAGACCAAGCCGACGTCCTCCTTCTCCCCGGCGTCGGCCACTTTGCCGCTCTGCTCAACTCGCTCGATCAGCGCGGACTTCGCGAGCCATTGCTCAATGCCCTGCGCCGCGGCGTCCCTTTTCTTGGAATCTGTCTCGGCTTGCAAGCCCTTTTTCAAACCAGCGAAGAGGCTTCGCACTTGCACGGTCTAAATTTTCTCCCCGGAAATGTCCAGGCGCTCCCCGCCACCGTAAAACTTCCGCACATGGGATGGAACCGCCTCAACCGTATCCGCAATTCACGTTTGCTCGCCGGAATCGACGAAAATTCTTATTTCTACTTCGCGCATTCCTACGCCGCGTGCGCCGATGACCCTTCCATTGTCGCCACTTCCACTCACGGAACAAAATTCGTCGCCGTCCTCGAACGAGACAATATCTTTGCCGTGCAATTCCATCCAGAAAAAAGCGGCGCCCCGGGTTCGTCACTTCTCGAGAATTTTTTGCGGGCCGCGGCATGACTCTCGCTCGCCGCATTATTCCGTGCCTCGACACCGACGGTTCGCGCGTCGTGAAAGGTATCAACTTCGTCGGCCTGCGCGACGCTGGCGATCCCGCCGAACTTGCCGCTCGCTACAACGCCGAAGGCGCTGACGAACTCGTCGTGCTCGATATCGCCGCTTCTCGTGACCAGCGTCCCACATTTCTCGACACCATTCGACGTGTCGCCGCCGAATTATCCATTCCACTCACCGCCGGCGGCGGGATCCGCTCCGTCGACGACGCTCGCGCCATCATTCTCGCTGGCGCCGACAAAATAACCGTAAATACCGCCGCCGTTCTCCGTCCGGAGTTAATCACTGAATTATCAAATGAGTTTGGCGCTCAGGCCGTTGTCCTCGCCATAGACGCGAAGCGTCTCGACGAGAAATGGACGGTAATGGTGCGTGGCGGAAAAGATCGCACCGAACTTGATGCCATCGATTGGGCCAAACGAGGAGTCGCCCTCGGCGCGGGAGAAATCCTCCTTACCTCCGTCGACCGTGACGGCACGCAGAACGGTTTTCAAGTTGAATTGACCGCCGCAATTTCTTCCACCGTTTCAGTTCCGGTCATTGCCTCCGGCGGCGCAAAGGTTCCCGAACATTTTCTTCAGGTTTTTACCGAGGGTGCGGCCGACGCGGCGCTTGCCGCCTCGATATTTCACGATAACGTCCAGCCCATCCGCGCGCTCAAAACATTTCTCGCCGGACACGGTATCGAAGTGCGCCTGCCATGCTGATTCCCTGCATCGATCTGCAAGGCGGTCAGGCTGTCCAGCTAGTCCACGGACGACGGCGCGAACTGGCGGTGGCGGACGTAATGGGCTTGCTGGAAAAATTCAAGCAATATCCCTGGCTGCACATCATCGATCTTGACGCCGCGATGCGCAAAGGCGCCAACAACGAACTCGTCCACGAATTGTGCAAACGAGCCAAAAAGAAATATCACATGAAGATCCGCGTGGGCGGCGGAATTCGAACCGCGGAACGCGCCGCCGAGCTCATTGCCCTGCGCGTGGACCAGATTATTGTAGGCAGCGCTGCGTTTCGCGCAGGCCGCATCGACAAAATATTTTTGCGCCGTCTCGTAAAACAAATAAAACCAGCAAAAATCATCATCGCGCTAGACACCATACGCGGACGAATCACCATCCATGGATGGCGGAAGGGTTTGTCATTGCAGCCGGAAAACGTTATGGAGCAGCTCCAGCCATTCTGTGGCGGATTTCTATGTACCGACGTGGATCGCGAAGGCACCATGAGCGGCGTCAATCTTGCATGGTTCCAAAAATTGCGCTTCGCTTCAGCGCATCCCATCATCGCCGCCGGCGGAATTAAAACGCGCCGCGAAATCGCCGCGCTCGAAAAAATCTCCATGGACGCCGCCGTCGGAATGGCCGTCTACAAAAACCGGCTGCGCTGAACGTTATTATTAAATTAAGAAAATGATGACCGTCAGCGCCACACCGTCATTTCGAACGGAGCGGAACGACTTCTTCCTCCCTTTCGCTCCTGCGAAAGGTCGTCCCGCGCAGTGAGAAATCTCTCTTCGATTGTCACTGGCCCCGCACACCCTTCGTTAAAATCGCCCTCATCGAGTCACTCACTCGGCTACTTGGCCGAAGCTTGCCGAAAGTACAACCTAATATGAAACTCTTTCTCAAAAAGTTCCGCGCTAGCCTGCGCGTCTCGCAAATCTTCCGCCGCATCCCCTTTAGCTGTTACGCGCAAACCAACCGCCTCGCGTTGAAATGTAGCGTGTAAATTCGTAGCTCGTTGCCGGTGAGAATGATCCAGCGATTCCGCAATGCGAAGAATCGCCGCCAGCCGTCGCGCAATTCGCTTATCGGTATTGTTCAGCAGCGAATAAGCAACGTGGTGCCCGGCTGGCTCTGATTTGCGGTTGTGGTAACGCACCGACGACGCCACAATATTCCGATCCCGCCCCTCAAGCCCTGGAATGTCCCCGTTCATCGCCAGATATTCGCCGTGTTTATGATGGCCGCGATGACTCACGCGGTGCCCCAGATCGTGCAACAACGCGCCCGCCTCAAGCTGCACTCGCGCCTGCGCCGGCAAGTGATGCACCGGTTGCAACTGATCAAACAGCAGCACGCTTAATTCGCGTACGTGCTCGGCGTGTACCTGATCGTATTCCAGCCGTCGCGCAAAATTTCTCGTGCTCACCAGCAATTGCCGCGCCGCCGCATTGTACCGGTGCGGCTCCTTCCGCGAAAATACTTCGCGAGCCGTTTCCTGCAGCAATCCCTCGCGCACGCCAACGCCCGGAATGGAAAATGTCCTCACATTCAGGTAGCGCCCCAGCGTAACCAAAATAATTGCGGCGATGCCCATCACATCAGCGCGGTCGCGGCGTACTCCATACTTCTTCATTCGATCGCGGACATCTCGCTCGAGAATTTCCTGCAACCTCTCGCGCAATAACGACAATTCCAGTGTCGGCAAGCCGTGCTTCCGGGGTCCTGGCGCAACCGTGGCCAGCGTTTCCGCGTTCCCGCCCAGCGCCACGGCGATTTGTTCGCTCATATTTGGTCGCTGCGGCAACTTTGACTCCAGCAGCGCCCGCACATAGCGGCGAACTTGTTCGCTCTGTGACGGCCGCACCACGCCCGAAATTCCCAGCGTGGTCATCAGCCGCACGGTGCCAATCGGAAGTTGCGCGCCCAGCTCCACGCCCTGATCCCGCAGAATGCTGATCTCCAGGCTCCCGCCTCCCAGGTCCACGATGCATCGCGGCGGCGTCTCCGGTCCCAGCGACGCAATCACCGCCTCTCGCCCCAATCGCGATTCTTCCACCGCGCTGATCACTTCCAGCCGAATTCCCGAGGTTTGTTTTATTCGTTTAAGAAATACTTTGCGATTCTTCGCTTCGCGCGTCGCGCTGGTGGCCACCGCGCGATATTTCGTCACGCCAAATTCGTCCAGCACCTCGCGCAAGTGTCGAAAAGCCTTCACGCTTTTCTTCAGCGTCTCTTCGCTGAAACGGTGCCGCACAAACACCCCTTCACCAAGTCTCAGCGGATACCGTTCGGTGTGCAGCGGTTCAATGTCCAATGCGGAATACGCGCGCGCGACGGAAAGTCGCACTGCGTTCGAGCCTGCATCAATAGCAGCGATATGAACCGGCTCTGACATGACGAGATTCTAGCGCCAGAGATGCGCGAGTGCCGAGGATGGTGTGTATTTCGAGGCGCGGATCCCTAACTGTTCCGCGATGCGATGACGCAACTGTTTATTTACAGTGGAAACACTCGCTTCGCCATCGAGTTCGATAAAACTGTTTTTCTTCGCCATTACTTCAAACTCACGCTTGATCATCGTCTGGTAGCGGATAAACGACCAGTACAAGTCGTGCGACAAAGACATATCTCGCCCCGCTTCCCAGTAGCTGATTGCCTGCGCTTTTTTGAATTCCCGCCCAAACGCTGTTTCCGGTCGCACGTTAAGCCAGAAAGTAAGGTGCGGCCGCAGCGCCATGGCGTACAAGCCGCTCAGATAATCACGATTAATGCCCCGCACTACGCCGCGCGCGATCAGCGTGTAAATAAATCTGTCCGCGAGCACTACCGTTCCAGATCGCAGCGCCGGAACGATGCGGTGTTCCACTTGGTCAAAAAAATCCGTCGCATACATCAACGCCAGCGTCAACCGCGTCACTGCGTTTTTTGCCAGCAACTCGTCAATATCCCGTCCCACTAAATTCGATCGCCGCAATCCGCTGGTCTGCACCGCGAAACCTTCTGACTCCAGCCATTCCTGCAACAACGCAATCTGTGTCGACCGTCCCGACCCGTCCATTCCTTCGATGACCACCAGATGTCCGCTGATTTCGCTGGGATCAAATCCCACCAATTGTTCGCCAAAAAAATATTGTGAAGTGTCTTCTTCGATCGCTGGACCGCTCCTCGGCCCAGGAACGTTTACCGCCGCGCCGTCAGTGGGTAGCACCGCCGCACCCTGTTTATCTTTTTCCTGTTCAGGCATTTTTACTCCGGCTCCTGCGCGCCGGCGGTGAATTTCTTCAAATCAATTTTTGAAGCCACAATATCGCGCATCTGCTTCTGCAATTTATTTACCGGCAGCGTCCCGTCCAAAACCACGAAATTGTCGCTGTCCACCATCTTGTCGTATTCCTCAAGAATTCGCGCCTGGAAAAGCCGGAAGCTCTCTGCCCGGTCGTAAGAAAGTCCCAAATCCATTCCCGCTTCGTAATATTTTAGTTTTGGCCTGCCACTCAAAATGCGATGAACCGCCACGTCCAGTGGCGCCCGGAAATAAAATGTGATATCCGGAATCGGAGCAAACCGGTACAAATTTCGCAACCAGCGGTGCGAGCATCCTCGCGAAGCATCGCGCGCAAACGCCGTGTAGATATAACGGTCCGCCAGCACCAGATAATCGCCCTGCAGCAACGGCATGATCTGCCGTTCGCACCGGTCCGCAAAATCCGCGGCGTGCAAAAGTGAAAAAGTCGTCGGCGTAAGCAGCCGCCGCTGTTTCCCCCGTCGCGTCGCTGATTTCACCAGCGGCGAGGAATTCCACTCCGTAAAATGTAGCCGGTACCCGCCAATCTCCAGCCACCTTTTCAATAAATATAATTGCGTGCTCTTCCCTGATCCGTCCGTTCCTTCCACAACGATCAACGCGCCCTTGTACGCGCGGCTCGGCACCGGACGGCCGGGCTGCGGCAGCGTGCTCTTTACCCCATCCGCGCGCCCTGTCTTTAGGCTTGATTCCTGGTTTTCCATGACGCCTGTCGCTTCATACTCTTCAGTTTGTAGGCCGTCTTTTGTCATTTGCGCATATCATTACAACACACCCAACCACACCATCGCAAAAAGCTTCAGCCAAAATTTAATACGCTAAAATAGCGAAATCCTGATGTGCAGGAACTTCTTGGGATTCTGCCGGAAATCTCCGATCAGCAGTTTCATGTCCCCTGTCAATTTCGTCAAATTGTCATACAGCTCCGGATCTGAAAATAACTTCCCCGCGGTGTTCGTATTTTCGTTCAACTTCGCCGTCGCCTTGGCGACATTGGAGCTCGATTCTCGCAACTTGTTATACAGTTCATCGTCCGTCACGAATTTGCCCAGGCTCCCTTTCCCCGCTCGGACATCTCCAAGCACCGCATTTCCATTCGTAAGTGCCTGCTTGGCTTCGTCATACAGCGACGGATCGTAAAGCAATTTTCCGATCGTTCCTTTTTGCGAACGTACATCCACCAGTACGCCGTTAACGTTATCCATCGTCGTTCCAGCTTTTGTGTATAACTCGTCCGAACTAACCAATTTTCCTAATGTGCCTTTTCCCGCTTTGACTCCCGCAACCAGTTCGTCGCTTTGCGACAAAATACTGTTCAGGTGCTTATACGCTTGATCATCGGTAAGCAGTTTGCCGAGCGTCCCGCGTCCTTGCTGCACTCCGGCCAACAAATCCTGCACGTCGCCCGTAAGCGCCTGAAGATTTGCCAATACATCCGCGCTTCGTTCCACCACTTCCTTTATCGCTTTTTCTTCTGTTCCGGGGACTTCCTGCCCATCCTTCAATGGCGTTCCGGTATATCCTCGCGTGATGTTTACGTAGCGATTGCCCAGTAATCCTTCCGTAACCAGCGTCGCGCTCGAATCCGAAAGAATGTCGTTATCGTATTTGCGTTCAATCCGCAACCCCAATTCAATGTTCCGCATTTTATCGACGGGTTTCCCCGGAACGCGCGGCACGAATCGGATCGTTTCCACATTTCCAACTTCCACGCCATCCAATCGCACCGGCGCGCCTGCTGCCAAGCCGGAAACGTCGGGCAAAAATGTCCGTAACCGGTATTTCGGCCCCAAAATCCCCGCACCGGTCACATAAAAAATTCCCACTGCCAGCACGAACAGCCCGACCAATACAAAAAGTCCGACACGCAATTCGGACCAGGTCAATTGTCTGCTTCGCGCCATAACCGCTTCTCCCTGTGTGCACTACGCCGTCGCGTGAAACTCATTAGAACACAGCCCTATCAGATCAGAAAGCGTTTCAAGTATCCATCCTCTGAAGCCAGAATCTCGCCCGGCGACCCTTCCCAATAAATCTTTCCATCCCGCAACACAATGAATCGCGTCAGCGGATCTTCACCATCGCGCTCCGGCCGTTTTCCCGCATCAATTGAAACGACGCGCTTGCTGACCGAATCAAAGCGAAAATTAGCCAGTGCAAATCCATCTTGCAACCGGTGCGTAGCCAACAACGCGGTCACCCCATACGCATCGCGCAAGCGCAGCAGCAAAGTAATGATCGTTTGCGAAGTCACCGGATCCAGGCCCGCCGTCGGCGAATCGTACAAAACAATGGGCGGCCGGTTTACCAGCGCTCGCGCAATCGAAACTCGTCTCCGCATCCCTCCCGAAAGCTCCGAAGGAAGCTGTTCCACGGTCTGTTCCAATTCCACAAAGCTCAATACTTCCCGCACCCGCGATTCAATCTCTTCCTCCGGAACGCCGTCCTCGGTCAGCCGGTACCCCACGTTCTCGCCAACCGTCAACGAATCAAACAACGCGCCTTCCTGAAACACAAATCCCATCTTGCTGCGGAATGGCAGAAGTTCGTCTTCTTCCATTTCGGAAATATCCTGCCCTAAAATCTTGATTGTTCCGCGCGTGGGATGAAGCAGTCCATTCGCCAATTTCAGCAGTAACGTTTTTCCCGTTCCCGTTTCTCCCAGCAGTATCAACGTCTCTTTTTGCCTGGCTTCGAACGAAACTCCACGCAGGATGTCTTCACCCTCGCCAAATCCCATGTGCACGTCATCAAATGCAATTACGGTAGGGGTACTCTCTGCGGCGGTGGCAGCGTTGGTCATCTCGGCAGGACTCGATTATAGCGGTATTTAATCCCGTCAAAAATATGCAATGCAGCGATACCGCTTCGCGCGCAAGCACGCTTTAAAAAAGTTTGTTTGCTAAGAATAGCGCGATCTTTGTCAGGAAAAGATCAGCAATGATGATTAATACTGAGGAAACCACAACCGCCTGCGTGGTTGCCCGCCCCACTCCTTGCGTGCCGCCGCGCACCGTCAACCCTTTATAACAACCTACCGTCGCCAATATGAATCCGAAAACAAGTGGCTTCGTAAATCCTTGCATCAAATCCCCGAAGTCCAGGGCATGTATCGCCCGCTTCCAAAATGTAACCGCATCCAGACGCAGCGAGAACACCGAGGCCAGCGACCCTCCCACCAATCCAATAAAATCTGTCAACGCGGTAAGCAGCGGCACAACAATCAACGTCGCCAAAACTCGCGGCGTCACCAGCTTCCGGCTCGGATCCGTCCCCATCGCGCGCATCGCATCCACTTGTTCCGTCACTTGCATGGAGCCAAGCTCGCTCGCGATTCCCGATGCGCACCGCCCCGCCACCAACAGCCCGCAAATCGTTGGCCCCAATTCGCGAACCAGCGAAATGGCCACAATGTCGCCGGTCAATGACGTTTGCCCAAAGCGCACGAACTGCGCCCCAGTCTGCAAGACCATTACCGCGCCAATAAAAAATCCCGAAAGTAAAATAATCGGCAATGAACCGACTCCGATATCGTCCATTTGCGCCAGCGTATCCGGAAAATACCGCGGCCCGGTTGCAAGATTCGTCATCGAGCGAAACGACATCTCCGCATAGTCCTGCACATCGGCCACAAATCCCTTCGCCGCATCTGCCAGCACTTCCCCCATGGGAATAATTTCTTCGGGCGTTTCGTCGCGGCCACCGGCAATCGGTAATGGTCTGTCAGCCAAAGATTTTCTCTTTCCGGCGTATCCTGTCTTCCGCCTTCGCGACAAAAGCCTAACCGCCACTACGTACCCCGTCAAGCTGCCTTCTCGTGGCTTCAGGTTTTACGCCGTGTTTGAGTTGCCGGCACTCCGCCGTCGTGTATATCATGATCCGCCGCAACCGGCCTGCGGCGTGCGTCTTTGTGAATCGAGTGGGTTAGTTCATAGCCAAAGAGGACTGAACAGCATGCGTTTTCACAGTGTCGCGTTTAAGTCAATTTTTCTCGTCGTGCTGTGCGTGATTCTGGCGGGTTCTCTGGCTTCTGCGCAGCAACCACCTGCAACAGCTGGGAGCAAAACGAGACTCGTGCTGTTGGGAACGGGTACTCCGGGGCCAGATCCGGATCGCTCAGGGCCTGCAACCGCAATCATTGTCAATGAAACCGCGTACCTCATCGACTTCGGCCCGGGCGTCGTGCGGCGCGCCAGCGCAGCTCTTGACAAAGGTATAAAAGAGCTTGAGCCAACCAAGTTGCGCGTCGCTTTCGTTACCCATCTTCATTCAGACCACACCGTAGGCTACCCCGACTTGATCTTCACGCCCTGGACGGTCGGGCGCCGTGTGCCGCTGGAGGTTTACGGCCCTAAGGGCCTCAAGGCTATGACCGAGCACATCCTGGAAGCCTATCGAGTCGACATAGAAACGCGCATTAACCCCGATGGCAACCAGCGAGGATTCCCGGAGGGCCACACGGTGAACGCTCACGAGATTGGCCCAGGAATCGTTTATAAGGACGCCAACGTAACCGTCACTGCTTTTGCCACGAAACACGCCATGCAGAGCTATGGCTATCGCTTCGATACCGCGGATCGCAGCATCGTCATTTCCGGCGACACCAACCCGTCCCAGGAAACAATTGATGCATGCCATGGCTGCGATGTTTTGATTCACGAGGCGATCACACCCGCGTGGCTGGCTACGCGCCCTGAAACCTTTCAAAAATATGCCGCTAAGTACCACACCACCACCGCCCAGCTAGCTGAACTCGCGGGCCTCGCGAAACCACGGCTGCTTATCCTCTATCATTATTCCGGCTTGTCGCGCGAGGAACTGTTTAATGACATGCTCGCCCGTTACTCGGGGCACTTCGTTATTGGTCGAGACCTCGATGTCTACTAAATTTTGGCCCCACGAACGCATGCCCTAAAGATGCATTCAGACTTCGCTAAGCTCTGTAGCATCATTACCGGGAACTCATGACTTACGGTCGTTCGCATCATCTGCTGGACGCGCCTCTCCCTGCCAGCTAAACTCATTGTTTCCGAATCCGTAAAAATTCTTACCGAGGATAATCTCGAGATGCTGCGTTTCTACACCGCCGGAGAATCGCACGGTCAGGCGCTCCTGGCCTTCATCTCAGGATTGCCCGCGGGCCTGCCCGTCGATCTCGATTTCATCGATCACGAATTGCATCGCCGCCAACTCGGTTATGGCCGCGGCGGCCGCCAAAAAATCGAAAAGGATCACGCCGATATTTTTGCCGGCGTACGTCGCGGCGAAACCATCGGCGCTCCCATTGCCCTCCGCATAGACAATCGCGACTGGGCCAATTGGGAAAAAATTCTTCCCGTGACTGCTTCCTCGGAACCCGAAGCCTCTTCCAAACAATTAACCGCCCCCCGTCCCGGTCACGCCGATCTCGCCGGTTCCCAAAAATTTAATTTTCACGACGCCCGTTTCGTCCTCGAACGCGCTTCCGCCAGGGAAACCGCCGCGCGCGTCGCGGCAGGCGCCTTCGCAAAATTGTTGCTCCGCCAACTCGGTACCGAAATCGCCAGCCACACCATTCAGGTCGGCCACGTAAAACTCGATCGCGCAGCAACGTGGGACGAAATTCAATCCGCTAACGCCGACATGGATTCACCGCTGCGCTGCGTCGATGCCGCCGTACAAGATAAAATGAAAGCGGAAATCGACCTCGCCCTCAAAGCCGGTGATACCGTTGGTGGCATTTTTGAAATCGTGGTCCACAATGTTCCTGTCGGTCTCGGCAGCCACGCGCAGTGGGACGAAAAACTCGACGGCCGCCTCGCCCAAGCGCTCATGAGTGTCCAAGCCGTCAAAGGCGTGGAAATTGGCGCGGGCATTTTGGCCGCTGGCTCTTACGGCAGCGAAGTGCAGGACGAAATTTCCTACGACCAGGCCGCCCGGCGTTTTCGACGCGCATCCAATCGAGCAGGTGGCCTCGAGGGCGGCATCACCAACGGAGAAGATCTGATCATCCGCGGCTATTTGAAACCGATTTCCACTTTGCGAAAAGCGCTCGGCACCGCGGACATGGTCACCAAACAGCCCGTGCAAGCCGCCTATGAACGTTCCGACTGGTGCGTCGTTCCTGCCGGCGGTGTCGCTGGAGAAGCCATGATCGCGCTTGTGCTCGCGGACGCTTTTCTGCAAAAATTTGGAGGAGACTCACTCGCCGAGATGCGGCGAAATTTCGACAACTATGCCGAGCAAATCGCCAGATTCTGAACCCGTTATAGCGCAGGTGCAATCCGTTCAAACGGTTTCCCCCGCGCGCAAAATCTATCCCATCGTCAAATACGGCGATCCCGTGCTTGAAAAACCCGGCGCGCCCGTAAAAAAATTTGATGATGAAATCGAACAGCTCGCCGAAGACATGTTTGCCTCCATGTACGCCGCGCAAGGCGTCGGTCTGGCGGCGCCACAAATCGGATTGAGCATTCAGCTCGCGGTTGTCGATGTCACCGCCGGAAAAAATCCCGAGGCAAAAATCGTCCTCGTCAATCCCGAAGTTATCCACTCCGAAGGCGAGGCCCGCGAAGAAGAGGGTTGTCTTTCCGTTCCCGGTTTTCGTGGTTACGTGATGCGCCCGCAATTCGTTACCGTGCGCGCGCAAAATTTAAAAGGCGAATCCTTCGAAATTCGCGGCGAAAATCTCCTCGCTCGCGCCTTCTGCCATGAAATCGACCATCTTCACGGCATTCTTTTCCTGCAACATCTCGGCATGCTAAAGCGCGATTTGATTAAACGCAAAATTAAAAAACTCAAGAAGCAAGGCGAATGGTAGCCGGAGAGGATGCGCCATGCGCATCGTATTCTGTGGCACCCCACAATTCGCCGTTCCCACCCTGAAACGTCTCCTCGCGGAAGCCGATTTCCAAGTTCTCGCCGTCTTCACCCAGCCAGACCGTCCTCGTGGACGCGGCCAACAAATTTCATTTTCTCCCGTAAAAGAAGTAGCCCTCGCCGCAGGCGTCCCGGTCCATCAACCAGAAAAAATCCGCGACGCTGCATCATTCGAATTTCTGCAATACCTCGCGCCAGATTGCATCGTCATCATCGCTTACGGGCAAATCATCCCCGCGCGGCTTTTGCCCATCCCAAAATTTGGCTGGATCAACTTGCACGCCTCCCTGCTTCCCAAATATCGCGGCGCCGCTCCCATCAATTGGGCCATCGCCAACGGCGAATCCGTCACCGGAATCACTTCCATGCGCATCGATGCCGGCATGGACACCGGCGGCATGCTCCTCAAAAGCGAAATTCCCATCGCGCCAGATGAAACCGCTCCGCAACTAATCGCTCGCCTTTCCGAAGCGGGCGTTCCCGTTATGATGAACACTCTTCGTGGTCTGATCGCAGGCTCTCTGACTCCGCAACCTCAAGATCACTCCCAGGCCACTTCCGCCCCGCTCTTAAAAAAAGAAGATGGCCTCATCATCTGGACCAGTTCCGCGCAACAAATTTACAACCGCATGCGCGGCTTCGATCCCTGGCCCGGCGCCTACACCACGTTTCGCGGCCAAACCGCTCACTTGTGGGGCCAACCCGAACCGCGCCAGCTCCACAACAATAAAATTCCCGGCGAAATTTTCTTCGATTCAAATAATTTTCTGGTCGCCTGCGGAGAAGGAACCACCCTCCGCATCCTCGATGTCAAACAGGAAGGCCGTAAGCGTATTACCGCCGCCGAATTCGTGAACGGCGCCCACCTGAAATCCGGCGAACGTTTCGGCAGCTAATATTTCCCATTGCGCTGCGCCCTCACCAATCGAGCAGGATGACGCCAGATTGCCCCACTCTTCCCGGGAAAGTACCGGTGAAACTATATCGCCTGTAACGGCGATCTTGCCTTTATAGAATCCATAAATATCGTCCTTCGGCGCGGCGATAGGCACTAGTTTTGCCACCGGCTTGCCGCGCTTCGTGATCACCACGGTCACATGCTTGGCCTGCACCTCGTCGATCACCGCAAGGCACTTCGCCTTGAACATTCCTGCCGCCATTTTCTTCACGGTCATACTCCTGTGACTATGATCATTCTATATGGTCATATAATTTCTGCGTTAGCGACCAATCCTTGAAGCAGCCGTTTCCGTATTTCATGCGTCAAACAACTCTCGTCTGTCATTCCGAACCTGCCTGCGCAGGCAGGCGAAGTGAGGAATCTGCTTCATCCGTGCCAGAGTCGCCTTTGAAAAAAGATCGTTTACAAGTACGACTCCTCAAAAACTCCGTCGTTTGCGCCATATTATTCTCTGAGGCATACTCACCTATTGAGCATCAGTTTTCTGCAATCAAGCTTGCCCAATCATCCGGGAGCCCATATTTCATGATCAATCCGTTTTCTGCAATTCCCTCGAACCAAAATTTTCCAGCTAAGTCCATCTTGCTCCGGCTCATCTCTCTTTTACTCGCCGCGCAACTTATGGCTTTAACAAATCTCTTCGCCGAATCTCCTGACTCCAAGGATAAAGCCATCGCCGCGTCAACCGATGTCTTGCTGAAAACCATGCAGGCCGAGCTCTCCCGCGCCTCCAAAGAACTCGCCAAGAGCGACCCGGCGCCGTATTTTCTCAGCTACACCGTCAGCGACCAGAACATTGTCGTTTTAGTCGGCGCCTACGGTAGCCTTCTCACCGACGGCGCCGCCCACCGCCGCCAGGCCGATGTCACCATGCGCGTTGGCTCCCCCGCGCTCGACAATACCCACGGCCAAAGCCGCCCAAGCGGCATCAGTTCCAGTTCTCTCCCGCTTGATGACGATCCCGACGCCGTCGCCCGCGTGCTGTGGGAATTGACCGATCGCGAATATAAACGCGCCGCCCCCGCATATCTAAATGTCAGGACCAACACCGCGGTGCGCGCCGAAGAAGAAGACAAATCTCCTGATTTCACCAAGGAAGTCCCAACTGTCCACGTCGGCGAAGCCCTTAAGCTCGAAACGCTGGATCGCGCCGCCTGGCAGGGCGAAATTCGCCGCCTTTCCGCGGCTTTCCGCAAATATACCGACGTCTATTCCGCCAACGTCGTCCTGCAAATCCAGTCCGGCAATTCCCGCCTGGTTTCCAGCGAGGGCGCAGCCATCACCAGTCACAACGCCTCGGCGCGAATGATCATCGAAGCGCAAACGCGCGCCGCCGACGGCATGGAGTTGCTGCGCGTCGAAACATTTCAATCCCCCAATCCCAGCGGCCTTCCCAGCGAAGCAGTGCTAAACGCAAAAATTGAAAAAATGGCCGCGGATCTCAAGGCTCTGCGCAATGCGCCCACCGCCGAACCGTACGACGGCCCCGCTCTCCTCAGTGGACGTGCTGCCGCCGTCTTTTTTCATGAAGTGCTCGGACACCGCCTGGAAGGCCATCGCCAGCGTGACGAAGACGAAGGTCAAACCTTCACTAAAAAAATCGGCCAGGCAGTCCTCCCGAAATTTCTTAGTGTCGCCGACGATCCCACCATCACCGAACTTGACGGACTAAAGCTTTCCGGCACTTATAAATTTGACAACGAAGGCTCTCCCGCCCGGCGCGTCGATGTAATTCAGGATGGCGTCCTGAAAAGTTTTTTGATGTCGCGCATGCCCGTAAAAGGTTTCGACAAGTCCAACGGTCATGGCCGTAATCAGCCCGGGCTCATGCCCACCGGCCGCCAGGGAAACTTGATCGTCACCTCCACGCAAAAAGTTCCCGAATCGCAAATGCGCCAAAAATTAATCGATGAAGTAAAACGACAAGGTAAACCGTACGGCCTCTATTTTGATGATATCCAGGGCGGCTTTACGCTCACTACCCGCTCCCTGCCGCAATCATTTCAAGTGCTGCCGGTAATCGTCTATAAAGTTTATCCCGATGGTCGGCCTGACGAATTGGTGCGTGGCGTCGACATCGTGGGAACTCCCCTCGCAGCACTCACGCGCATTCTTACCACCGGCGATAAACAACGAGTGTTCAACGGCGTGTGTGGGGCGGAAAGCGGCCAGGTACCCGTCTCCGCGGTAGCGCCTGCAATGCTATTTTCCGAAATGGAAGTCCAGAAACGAGCGCACGCGCACGACCGGCCGCCACTGCTGCCCCCTCCGGGCGCGGAAACGGACGACAAGAAAGCAAATTCGGCGGTGAAGCCATGAAATTTTTCCGCCTGAACATTTCTTGCCTCGCGTCTTCTCTCGCAAAGACGTTTTTTGCATCCGCCACTTTGCTTTCCTTCGCGGTTTTTTCCGCGCACGCCGCGCCGGAATCGGAAACGCCAGCCGACACTGCCATGCTCGCCGCGCACGCCGCCGCCAACGGCGATATTCTTCTCGAATCGCTTCTAACCGAACTCGATCGCTCCAAAGCAAAACTCAAAATGGATCAAGTCCAGGCCCCCTACTACATCGAGTATCGCGTCAGTGACCTCGATGAATACGGTGCGGAAGCTGCCTTCGGTTCGCTCCGCGAAAATCAACACGCTCACGTGCGCATCCTCCGCGTAGTCGTCAGAATTGGCGATTACAAAGTAGACAGCTTCTTTGGCCAGGGGATTGGCAATGCGGCTATTTTGCCTCTCGACGACGACCCGTTGGCTTTGCGTCACCAAATCTGGCTCGCCACCGATGAAGCCTACAAAGCCGCCGGCGAAGCTTATGCGGAAAAGCTTTCCGCGCTGAAACAATTTAGCGCCGACACCAACCCCGTGAACGATTTCGCCAAAGCCCCGGTGCTCACGCAACTCGACCCCACCGTCAAATTGCAAACTGACGACGACACTTGGAAAAAAACCCTCGAAGAAATTACCGGGATTTACCGGCAATATCCTGAAGTGCAATTTGTTTCCGCTTCCACGCGCTTTTCCTCGTCAAACGAATACTTCGTGAATTCCGAAGGCACCGTCACGCGCGAGGGCCACAACACCTATTCCGTTGCCCTGAACGCTGCGACGCAAGCCGAAGACGGCATGCGCCTGGGTCGCAGCCCCTATTGGACTGTGGCCCGCTTTGACGAGCTGCCCTCGCGCGAAACGCTCATGACCGAATCCAAACAAATGCTCGAATCGCTGCGCGCCTTGCGTTCCGCTCCCGTTGTCGAAGATGAATACCGTGGGCCGGTTCTCTTCGCTCCCGACGCCGCGAACGACATCATGGCCGCGTTGGTTGGCGCGAATATCCTCGGACGCAAGCCGCAACTTGGAAAACCAAATCGCACCATAGGCTCCTTCGCGACAAGTTATAAAGCGCGGGTCATGCCTAAATTCGTTTCCGTGGTCGACGATCCCACGCTAAAAGAATTTCAAGGCAAAAGCCTAGTCGGCAATTACGATGTCGACAGCGAGGGCGTCAAAGCCCAATCGGTTACCGCCATTGACGGCGGAGTGCTTACCAACTATCTTCTCGGTCGCCAGCCCCTACGGGACTTCCCTGCTTCCAACGGTCATGGGCGCGCCAGCCCGGGTATGTTTCCCGGCCCGAGCCTTGGTGTAATGATCGTGAAAAGCACCGAAGCGCAATCACCGGAAGCGCTCAAGAAAAAAATCATGCAAATGGTTACCGACCAGGACAGGCCATACGCGTATCGGGTCGAAACCATGGGCGGAATGGCGCCCCGTTTGTTGTATCGCATGTACGGCAAAGACGGCCACGAAGAACTGGTCCGCGGCGCGGTCTTCAGCGAACTCGATATTCGCGCCCTGCGCAGTGACCTCGTCGCTCTTGGCAATGATCCGATGGTAAGCAACCGGTCCGGCGGCGTGCCGCAAACGGTGATCACCCCCTCGCTGCTCTTCAGCGAGATGGAAGTAAAACGCGCCGACACCAGCAAAGATAAATTGCCCGAATATCCCGCTCCGCCACTGGAGAAAAAATAGCGGGCGGTTGCAATCTTCGGTTTCATAAAAATAGCTGGCGGCACGGTGATTTCAATCTTTGGTTCACGAAAAATAATTAGAGACTCCGTTCTATGACCCTTCGCGAAAGACTGGAATGGCTGGGCCGGATGGTGATGTTGGTTTTCATCCTGGCCTCCGCTGCATTTCTCAGCGCGATAACCGCCATGCGCATCGCCATTCACGGGCGCGAAGTGACCATGCCCAATTTGGTTGGCAGAAATGTCGCCGAAGCCAGCCAGATGCTCCGTTCGCGCGGCTTGTATCTAATCGTCGCTGACCGCGTTTACAACGATCTACCAATCAATGTCGTGGTCCGGCAGACTCCCACGGCGGGTTTGCTCATGAAAGTTTCGCAGCAAGCGCACGTGGTCTTGAGCCTGGGGCAGCGTCAATTGCAAATTCCGCCGCTCGAGGGCAGCTCGCTTCGCGTTTCGCGGATTCAGCTGCTGCGCGGCGGCTTGCAGGTGGGCGAAGTTTCCAGCGTTGCCTTGCCATCCCCTCCTGCGGACACCGTGTTGATCCAAAATCCCAAGCCCGGCAGCAAAGCCGCCACCCCGCGAGTCGATGTGCTGATCTCTGGCGGTCCGCAGGAAACCGCGTACGTGATGCCCTACCTCATCGGGATGAATGATGCCGACGCGCAACGCCGCCTGGATGCCGCGAGCTTGAAGCGCAAAGTGAATTATGTGTCCGCACCGGAATGGCCCCACAGCGCGGTAATCGACCAAACTCCCCCAGCAGGCCAGCGCCTGCCCGC